>Ga0209673_1001146_pt1 | contig 29083 bp, 30 predicted proteins | sample AraplaCol_mMS_r2_2_FD_184274 | JGI IMG/M metagenome (GOLD analysis project Ga0209673, IMG submission 184274) | Arabidopsis root microbial communities from North Carolina, USA - plate scrape MF_Col_mMS_r2 (SPAdes) (version 3) | ecosystem: Host-associated > Plants > Roots > Endosphere | place... | reverse complement strand
ATGCTTTTTTCTTTGATGTACTGGGTTTTGCTCTCTGATGACCACCACGACAACGTCCACAATAGATGGATTCATTCCAAAAGCATGAGCTATGTGAAATAACGCTATCTCTAAATGAAACCCATTCATTTACAAATCATAGTGAACACCCTCGTACAATTCGTAGATATTCACCCGTTCTAAGCATGGAAGCATGACAGCATCAGTACTTCGTCGCTCTCCTCCACACATACTGTATCCAATCCAATCCAAGCCAGTCCAACGACCTTTCCATTTCCATTCCCACTTCCATTCAAAGTCCATCTTCCTAGTCAATACCAATACATGTGATACATTCACCGCCAGTCCCACAGATCAACATTAATTCTCCGATCAGTTGGGTCGGATCGACGGGGTTCGGTTTGGTCCGACGCCGACTCCGATGATATCGGTATCACATGTGTTCAGCACATATCACACAAGTCTCGGCTTGCCTTTTTTTCGAGGACGAGCCGATGTCATTCTGCATGGGGATCTACTAGCCTACTGTACATACTTCGCTTGGTGCACGAGGTCTATTTCGTCATGGACTTGGTTTGTAGAATGATCGGCAGGGGTTTCCTGGTTGTACTACAGAGTACAATCTCTTGTATGGTGATTTCTTGGCGGAAGAGTCATTGTGTACCCCGTATGTATGTATCTCATGATTTTGTAGCTCATAATTCCATACACTCTAAGTCTTCTTGAGTATCTTGGCCAACTCATGGATTTGACGGGCTTTATCGAGGATACTTGATGATTACCTCAAGGGCTATTATCGCTGCCCGTAGACAGCCCTGTCTTCTGACTACCTGGAGATAGTCACACCATCTTGCACATCCTACTCCAGAGAAAAGCCCACTTAATAGTAAAGATATATTCAATAATGATGATTGCGGTCATAAGCCACTCATAACACATTGTAGCATAAACATCGTAAACCAAAAAAAAATAATACATCGAAAATGGGGAATCAAAACAAAGACCCAAAAAAGCGAGAACCCCCCATACATAACCCCGAATCGCCCTAACCATAACCAAACCAAGAATCGTATCTATGCACCACCCCGACCCATCCGTTCAATAGAGCTCATGATTCCACCACGACCAGGTGTAAATACTGCAATTCCAGATTTACCACCGCTATTCCCACGAGAGTGGCCACTAGGAGCCCCGAAACGTCTCTTCTCGCCTGTGACAGGAGCACGGATACCGCTGGATCCAGAACGACTGACACTTCGGCGGTGATGTTCGGTAGGAGCTTCGTTCGATGAAAGATATTCTTCTCCGTGCCCGGTAGAAGAGACTGAAGGCTCACGAGTTTCCTGTTGTTGCTGTGGGGGTGGAGGCTGAGTTTGTTGAATGGCAAGCCATTCATCAACTGCAGCGACAAGTTCACCCTTTTCAGCACGTTCGAGTTTAAGATCGGAGCGGAGACGATCACTGTCTTCCTTCAGAGAGGCCATCTCATGCTGTAGACCCTTAATCTGTGCTTCAAAAACACGTTTCTCAGCCTCGTGCTCGTCATTCTCGCGTGCCATCATACTGGCATTAGCATTGGCCATGCCGTCCGATTGAGCGGCATTGAGCTCGCTTCGCAGACGGTCATTCTCTTCCTTGGCCGCGCTCAACTTTTTCTCTGCCTCACGCAGTCGCTTCTCCCAACGAGTCTCGTAGCTCTTCTTGAGCGCCGCAACCTTGGTCTCATGCTTGCCCTTGTATAAGGTGTGAAGCTCCCTGGCAACCTTTTCCACTGCATCCTGCACTTCCCGTGCGGTAGCTTCTGCCGATTGAGAGGCCTGGCGGGAGCTAGAAGCCGTGCTAGACTCTGAAGGTGCGGCAGAGCGAGCGGCCGATAGTTGGCTTTCAATTTCTACTACTCGACCCTCAAGCTGCTCTTTGCCCTTCTCTGCTTCCTCGGCCTTTCGTGCTAAACGCTCACGTTCACGCTCCCCTTCGACCAATTCGGATCGAACTGAGCGCAAGACATTTTCCATTTCGTTTCCACGGCGATCCCATTCTGCCTGTTCTATCTCCAAAGCTTCCCTGCGAGCGGCCTCGTTGCGAACCTCTTCCAGAGCTTCGCCAACACGACGTTCAGCATCAGAAATGGCTGTCTTCAAGCTGGCAACCTCCGCATCTTTCCCACTCAGGGTAGCTTTCAGCGAGGAGATCTCTGACATGAATCCGGATTTAAGGGATTCGAGTTCTCGAGGTGTGATGCTCGGAAGGGAACGCGGAGTCGGCGCTGGCGCTACATCAAAGTCCAAGTCCAAAAGTGAGGAAAACTTCGATGGAGATCTGATAGACTGCCGCATAGGCCTCATTGGCGAACGACGAGATGGAGAGTAACGGCCATTTTGCTGCATAGACTGATGAGGGAAGAAATTCACGGAGTCGCCGAAGTCAAGCAAGTTAGGTGTTGCGCGGGGGTTTTGGATATCGCGAGATGCTCGACGCCTGGGCGTAGGTGTTCCGGTAGGCGAGTCATTATCCAGGAGCGCGCTCACTCTGTGGCCTCGTTGGGCCGTACTAGGGGTATGGCCACCGACACTTCGTCGATACATATCGGCCCTATGAGCCGAGCTAGGCCCAGCGCTGCCAACCATGGACTTAAGAGGCGATTCAGCACGCAGCTTTGCGAAAGAAGTCATATCAGGCAAGACTGAGAAGGTACTTAAGCCAGTCTCATCCATAGAATCGTGATAATCGTCACCAAAGACGGATTGCTCATCTGGTCCGGCGTTTTCGTCCTCGTGGAGTACTGTGGACATGCCCTCGTTGCGCTTGTCTTCCATGATACTGTTTGCGATGGTAGACCGGTCCTGGGTAGTACTTGTCATTGACAGCGAGCTCTCGTTATGGATAACGCTAGACTCTTCATCGAGTTCGACGTGAATATCAGGGTTCTCAGACCGGCTAACCATTCCCTTCTTGTGCGATGAATGGGCCTGCGCTTCTTCTTGGCCCCTTGGTGTTTCATCAAATGACCGCTTACGAGGCGTGGCTGAGAGCCCATCCAAACCTAGAGAAGATCGATGCAACGATCGACGGGATGAACGTAGTTTCTGCACTTCGAGTTGCTCCTCGGGAGACTTTTGCTTGCAGGGCGAGGTCTTTGAAATAATCGGCGTTGGTGATTGAATGCTTCCAATGGACTCGCGAGGGGGTTTCTGCAGTTCCTTGGGGCTGTCAATGCCTTGGATTGAATCCTTTTGATTATCATACCGCAATGGTAAATCTTGTTTGTCGATCGGCGAGGAATGTTTGATTTGAGCGGTTGGCTGAGGTGATTCTTGCGGAAGCTCCTCGGGCTCAACATCGTCCTGCTGTACATCTTCCTCGGCTTCTGCTTTCAATGGAGAGCTGTAAGCCTCGACTGGAGGCGAGCGCTCAACGCGCCCGATTGATAGACGCGGGGCCTCGATCTCTTCTTGTGGTTGTGGCTCAATATCATCCGACTCAGGCATGTCTTCTTGAACATTCGCTCTGAACGGCGAGCTTTCAGGGTGAACCGGCTCTTCTCCCACGTCAGGCGAAAGCCGCTGCACCTCACGCAATTTCGCAAAATCAACAGTCTCATCTCGGGCATCGGGTCGGAAAGGAGAGCTTGCAGGGTCTTCAGCCGTGAACCTGTTATCTAGGTCCGGTGACAGAGGCGGAACTTCTCGCAAATCTGGTGAATCAACTGCCTCATCTCTGAGATTAGGCCGGAACGGTGAGCTGGCAGGGTTTTCTACTGCAAGTCTCTTATCCAGGCTTGGAGACAAAGGTTGCACCTCGCGCAATCTCTGAAAATCCACCGTTTCATCCCGTGCATCTGGTCGGAAGGGGGAACTCTCTCGATCATTCAGCTCCGGGGCTTCAAAATTGCGTCGAGGCGTAGTTGTGCTCGTCTGTTGGTATTCTTGCAGTCTCTTAAAATCGACCGTGTCTTCGCGAGCTTCGTTGCGGAAGGGCGAGCTAGCGGGCTCTTGGAAGTCGTCGGCATCGTCATATTCGTTGTTACCGTGGTATTCGTCGTCGGGGATATAGTTCTCGTTCTCATTTGCGTAGGAAGGGATTGGATTTTGCGCATCGCGATCCGTCCAGGTTTGTTTTAGTGGACTTGAAGGAACAGCATCCTGGGCTGTGGGTTCATCGAGTGTTCTTGTGAGAAATGGCGACGAGCCGATCTTGGGAGAACGAGCTCGCGCATTCTGAAAGGAGGATGAGAGAGGTGATAAAGGATTTGACATGGCGAGTTGGTTGTGCTGAGGATTGTCTTCAGCGTTGTGGGCTTAGAAAGTCTTCTGTTTGTGTCAAAGCGGTCGTTGCTGGGTAAACAAAGCTAAACCGCTTTGGGATATTGAAGTATACCGCCCGATCGGGAAGACGTGGGGAAGTCATTGTTGGATCAATGGGTACATAGATAAACAACCAATAGAGGAAAAGTATCTAAAGGAATTATTAGCCTGTGCCAGCACCTGTGAGTCTTCAAATTTTTGGGACGAGGGCAATAAACTGCCTACAAGCAACTTGACGCTGTAACGGCCAATTGGAGTGTTGCTAGAAGGACCACCATTTTTACTGATTGTATCACCATCTTCAGCATTTGGATCATAGTGATGGCCCATTTCGTATCAAGAGCATATAAAAATGAAATCTTACAGTTCTAGTATCAAGGAAAGGTGAAAATTCATGATATAATTCATTAGTTCTAACGCTCAGTTATAAACGCTAGTTAGGTACTCTCGCTAAAATGCCCATCGCTAATCTAATAAACAATAAGAATAACCCCCCAACACCAAAAAAAAGCAGCGCAAAAAAAAAAAGAGTAACACAAAGAATTCCAGTTCTTTTTGTAATAACGTATGTTCAAATAATGAAAAGTTTCGTAAAGCGCGTCACTCAACTCAGCATTAAGCCAGTTCAAAACTGCAGCGAAAGATCGCAGAGTTAAGAAGTCCTTCAATCGGTTCTCGCATCAGCATCAGTCACAATAATATGTACCGATTCCTTCGGGGGTTCCGGAACCGGAATATAATGACAAGCCGTTGCTTCAATAGTTGCAGTTGAATTCTTCTTTTGCTGAATGAACCAGAGCTGCGAGACTCCAAGTAAAGCGACGAATGTACTTCCCCACCAAGCGACAGCAGTACATCCCAACTCGGCACCAGTACTGTACAAATATCCAGCAATTGGCGGTGCAAGTGTACGGGCCGCGGCTCCGGCTGATGCAGCGAGGCCATTGATTTTGCCGAGGACCGAGTCGGAGGGACTGGCTTGTTTGAGGAGGATTAGGAGGACTGGGTAGTCGATGATGGAGAGGATGTTGCGGACGATAAGACAGGCGTAGATGCCTACGTAGGTGAGGTTTGATGGGAGGAAAGCTAGGAATGGAACCATGAAGTATGCGATAGGGTGGAGGGTTGTCACAAGAATGAAAAGTTTCCATACACCGAGCCATCCAGCTAGAGTTGGGAAAATGAGACTTTGAATGATGAGCGCGATAATGCCGTCTGTTGACATTATGACACCCACGGTTCGAGTTGAAAGGCCCATTCCACCTGGAATGTCGAAGAGGGAATTTGGACTAGCCATGGGACCTCTGGGATTCTTGTCCTGAAGGAAGATAGGAAGCAAGTGATCATAAGTCATTGAGTGGTATGTAAAAATAGTCAATGCAATGACCAGCATAATCACCCGCCATGTGAACGCCTTCGGCTTTGGAGCCTTTTTCTTCCACGCAGGAGATGTACCGTCGGAATTGACATCCCAACTTTCATCTTCATGCAAGTGGACTTCATTGAAGGTGCCGTATGATTCAGCTCGAAGGTCAACTCCTGCATTGGCGGTTGCTCCGGATGTAGCCAGAAGAGGCTGCTCGACAGACGTATGCTCGAAGAAACGGTGATTGTTACCGGGCTGCATGTCAGGGTGTGTCTCTTGCAAGAACAGCCAACCTCCGATGATACTCAAGAAAAGCAGGACGGAGCAGACAAGATTAGGGAGCAAGTAGGGGAAACGGCCAAAAAGGCCGTCGGCAGGGAAAAGAGTGGGGTATGCCTCTGCTGGCTTCGCGAGAAGGCCTCCGATAGCTAGTTCACAGTCAGCATTTATTTTGGTCATGGCGACAGCCCCGTTCTAGGAATGACTTACCAGGCCCAATGATAGTACCAATTGACCAAACGAATGGCATAATAGCATAAGCCCTAGCTATGAACCAATTAGCCTCAATTCAGACAAGGATTCAAACACTTCGACCAAGATGGTATACATACGCTCATGCTCTGGCCTCTTAACCAACTCGCCAACCATCGTCTGAATAACCCCAATATTCCCATTCAAAGCACCACCAAACGCCCGTCCGATAAGGGCAACCCAGAAATTAGGCGCGAACCCCACCATAAGTAGCGAGAGCATTGTTCCAAAGCACCCAGATAAAAGAATGGGCTTTCGACCAAGTCGGTCTGAGAGACTACCCCAGAACATACCCGTCAGGGCCTCAGCGAGGGAAAAAGCGGAAATCAGAATTCCTGCGTAGAGCGAGGCATCGGCGCCTTCAGCCATGTTGAAATCCTTGATCATTACCCATGAGTATGGGAAGATGGAGGTGAGGGCGATTGGTTCGGCCACGCGACATATCGCTGATAGCGGTTAGTGGGGAAGTGACTGGGGAGGTGCAGGGTGGAGGGGGATAATTGACAGGAGGGAGCACTTACAAAGGAGGAATAGTTGAGTAGTGGGGAAACTGTCGTCGTGGGAGGGAGATCTTGGTGGTGTTAATACCATCGTTCTGTAGATTTGTTTTGAACCTTACGACAATCCGTCCTCCACAGTCTATGCTTGACACTTTGAAATTGGTGGGTGGGTGTTCAGAGCAAAGTGGGTTGATGGAAAGGTCGAATTTCTCGAGAGAAATTTGCGAGTGGATAGTGGGTGTAGAGAGTGTAAATTGAAAAGTTTAAAATGAAGAAGAAGATTATGAGAGGGAAAGAAAAAGGAAGAAGAAGAAGAGGACGAGCGGAGGAAGAGGGGGTTAAGAATCTGCGTCGGGTTCGTTACCCAACTTTGAACCGGGAGCGGTACGCTCAGATACGTATAGACCGAGTTCGGTATCCCTTGATTGGGGGGGATTTGGGGGGACTATAAATGGACAAAAGTACTAGAAGAGGGTATCAATTTGCATAGACTAGTCCAATATTGGAATTCTGCTCCGTATCATGTAGATTATATTTACAGTAATGGGATAGCATTGAAAATATTTGTAGGTCGTGTGACTTGAATTGTGCCTGTGCCTGAAGTGTAAAAACTTTGCGTGGCGAGGGGTCGAGCTCGGACCATCTCGCTATCTTTCCACATACTTCGGTGAGTGCCGAGATCCGATGTCCGACTTATACATTTGGGTTTCATATGAGGACCTTCTGAACGAACTCATAGTATATGTATATTATCAGGCCATCGAATTATCACATTTGAATTCACTAAAATACTCTCACTGCTCTACTATCCCTATGACGTATATGAATACTGTCCATACTCCCTGTACGGAGCCTCGCCCCACGCCCGTCCACATTTGGGCTTAGTGCCCGTTGGTGGGGTTTCTTAATGGCTTATCGTCCAATAAAAATTTCCCTGTTGATTGCCGGACCCGCAGAGAAAACAAGATTAGCATTGCACCACACGTGCATGCTCGTTATGCAGAGATGGGAGATTATATGTATGGTCGACACTTTGTGGGAAACAAAGTAGTTTGAAAAGATGTCATACTAGTATCATAGGTACCTGGAGGTATATCATTCCACTAGTACTTGGTAGAATTACTGAGATAGTATAGAGATAGTCTGCTGATATGAAGAAATCTATTGATTCAAGGATGAGTAGATGCACTCGATAACAAACAATCCTGACAAAAACAAAATAAAGGAGACCCCAAGGGTAGAGAGAATGAAATGCTAGAAACTACGACCAATTCCCCAACTGCGCCAGCTAATCGATTTCATGCAGCGTGGTGTCACACGGAAAACCAAGGAAAAGAAGATAAGAGAGAGTGAGAAATGATGGAGAGAAAGTAGGAAGAGAAACACAAAGCAAGGAGGAAAAAGGAAATGTAGGTGGAAAAAGTAAATGGAGCACGGCCTGGAACAGACGAAGTTTAGGCAGTGTTCGTGGAATCGCTTGTGATTTCAACCGAGCGGGTCTCTAACTCCTTGGGCAAAATGCTCCCGGAACCCTCCTTGTCCTCCACATGAGTAATCGCATTCGAGTCAGTGGTCGATTCAGGGTTGTTCTGTTCAGAAGATGGCTGGTGAATCGATGGGTTTGCACTAGAAGAGCCCTCGCCATGAGGCTGGTGAGAGGTATCTTCCACATGCTCCGACTCGTGACCCTTTTCCTCGTCGCCAATGACAGCGGCTAAACTGCGAAAGTTGAACATAGGCTCCAAGGACGGGTTGCTACCATCCGCAGTATTGTCGCCAGTGGATCGCTCATCTGGAGTAGTTTCCATTACCGAGGAGACCGAAGAAGCTGCGCTCGAAACGTGACGCAGTTGAGATTGTTTTGAGGGTTCCGCTGCAGTTTCATCCTGTTCGCCAATGCTATCATGAGCAGTCGAAGTAGGCCCGCGTTCAACACCTTTGCCCTTGCCCGCCGTGGATGATGGCTCTTCGCCGATAGACGAAGCGCTACTGGCAACCTTGTTATATGAAGTGTCCCCGGGGACTTGCAATGCAGCACTGCTGGCGTTATTGCTAGTATTGCTGCTGTACAAGCCAGTCTTACGAGCCGCCTTGTCAGCTGCCTTATCGGCCTTCTTGGCTTCCTTTTCTCTCCTCTTAGCCTCTTTCCTAACCTCCTTTTCATCTCTTCGCCGTCGCTCTTCCTCGCTGGCCAGGCTCAACCGAATGGCTTCCATCATCATCATTTCTTCAAGATCATCGATTCGGGTTCGTCTTGAACTGTCACGAGGGGGCGCAATGTTGCCGGCTCCTTCTTCATTGGAATCAGTATCAGGAGCCGGAGCTGCAGCCCGAGGTGTTCGCTCCTGCCGCTCACTGAGAAACGCCAGCGCATTGAGAGCAGGGGATCCGGACCGGCCGGAGTCACCGTGTGTAGCTCGCCGAAGACCTCTTCGGCCTAAACCGAGACCGCGAGAATCATTACTAGAACCAGAGTTCATCAGATAAGCTGCCGTATGAAGTGCAGTTGCAGCCGCAGAACGACGTGCAGCATGTGCACGGGCATTGGCCAATTTCTGAGCCCAATCTGGGCGAATCTTATCCGTCGTGACCACGGTGGGATCAGTAGCCGACAATGATGTTGCGCGACGACGACCAGTTACTGGAGCAAGGTTTGCAGAGGAAAGAGATGAGGTGGAAGATACTGGAGAGGTGACATTGGGAGAGAATCGGGCGTTCGGGTCGGCTGCGTAGGTCAGGCCCCGTCGGAAGGCAGGTGGTGCGTAGGTAACTCCAAATTCAGGCTGAACACAGAAAGGACAGGCAGATGGTTCAGAGATCAGCTGTCCTTCCTCCTGTTCACCTCGTTCGCCCTCGGTCGGCGCGGGTGCGTTCGGATCGGGTTCGCCATGCTCTGGGGGATGGGGATCCGGTCGCTTAATCTGCACGAAGCATTCGGAACAAATCGGCTGATCGCAGCACCGCGTACGATTCAGGTAGGGCGGATAGTATAAGAAACAGATCGGACACTCGCTCGCATCTTTGTAAAGATTCACTTCAATTGGTTGACCATTGACGAAAGGGTCCCGGGGAAGTTGCAACTCCCGGGGAGTCAGATCGGTCTGCGAGCCATGCTTTGATGTGGTGAGAGCTGCCAGGGTCTTCGCACGAGTGCGGAAGAGAGGAGATGCCGATGTTCCAGATGCAATAGGTGAAGTCGCCGACGGTAATGATGTTGCAGGGTTCGATACCTGTGAAACATCTGAGTTGTCGGATTGTGAGCGGGATGTTATGGGAACAGTGAGATGTTGAATGTTTGTTGTATCGGTAGACTCCTTTGTGTCGGCGGCCTTGGGAGGTGTATATTCTAGCCCAGCTGGTATTTCATCAGGTGGAGGGATATCCATTCCCCGAGCTGCCGCCATTAGTTGATGCTCCGCCCATGATTCGGAGAAGTCATTCAAGCCTCTCCAGAATGGAGCGAGTCGACGTTCAATCTAGCCCAGGGAACCGTTAGACCCTCGCTTTGCGAGCATAGTATACCGGGAAGAGAGATTCAAACTCACCATCAACTGTCTGACGACTGCTTTGTTAAAGTCCTCGGTTCCCACATAGACACCCTGTGTTACTAAATAGCCACCATCAACATGCTCATCTCTCATGCTGCGCTCTCGTTCTTTGATACGAGCCACTCGCTCCTTCTCCAAACGACGTGCTTCTCGCTCTTGTTTAGTTTCCCTTCGATGCTCCAGAGTCGCTACTTCACGATCATGACTACTGCTGCTTCCAATACCCAACAAAGACAGGTCAGGTCGACTACTTCTGCCCGACCGAGGTCCCTGATATGGAGGGCGGGCGGGGCCCTCGGAAGCACCAGAGGACCATTGTTGACTTCGACGATGTGGTGCCGAAGCTCGCGATTCCTTAGTCTGGGAGTTCCCCATGGTGATGATGGGGGATACTTGATGAGAGGAGGGGCTGAGGCTGAGGCTGAGAGCCGATGTCAAGACACTCTCTCCCCCAACGGGACGCGGCGGCGTAACTCCGATCGGAGAGGAAAGGGCCCCCAAAGGGGAGAAAGGTCGGAGTGGGTACTTTCAGACAAAAGAACGTTCAGATTTAAAGGAAGCACCGCACGGATGCAGGGGACAGGGACAGCATCGGAGGAGGAGGATGGGGGGAAGTGGAGGAGGGAAAGAGTAGGAAGCGGGGGAGGGAGGGATGAGATGGCATAAGATCTGGGGAAAGGGAGGATGAACTAATGAGGTAAAGAGAAGACCAGATCGGAAGTGGCGGATAGAGTAGAGTGTTAGTACTAATTAGTTAATTAACTATTTAATCATGAATTCAGTAATAGAATAAATCACAATCTACTAGTGATGGCCATTATATTAGTTACTCTAGAGTAAAAATGTCCAGCTGAATGCTTTGAGGATTGTCGTGTGCTTGTCTCGTCATCACCAGATCATGCGATTACTCAGCTCTTCTATTGACTACAGAGTATAGTTATAGTATAGCTGTCCAATACTATGTACTATGATGCTGTATCACCTGCAGTGTGTCGATCTGAGAGAGGGGAAATACTCTATCCGCAACTTAGCCTCAATAACGGGGCCAGTGCTTCGGTCAATCGTACAGTCGAAGTGTTCTTTTGATTTATTGGATGTTTCGTTGATTGACTCCATTTGGCCTTACTGCAAAAAGTATGAGCTGCGGATATCAAAAAGGGAAGGCGGTGTGTATTATATCATGCGGAGTCTCGCAAAGGAAAAAAAAAAAAGGAAACGAGAAGAGAAGAGCTGCTTGTAAAATATTTCAATTTTTACAGAGACTCCCCAGTCGGGAGATTCCCGATTTGATTTCTCTCTGCAATGACAGAGTCAACTACCAGACTACATATCACTCCTTTGAATCCCGATCTTCTTCCCTCCGTTCTACCTCCTTCAGTCCGTCCTTCGGCCACCGACATTTCCTTCCACAGTCTTCCCACATTCCCCGAAAACAACTACGGATATATCACATTGCCGACAATGGAGGCGGAAAAGATTCAGAAGAAGTTGAATGGCAAGATTCTCAAGGGAAAGAAATTTAAAATTGAGACGGCACGTCCATCCAAGAGACAAAGACACGAGGAAGAGATCGCCGATGAACCACCCGCAGAAAAGAAAAAGTCCAAGAAGTCCAAACCAGAAGATGGTGTCCTGGAAGGCTTTGAGCTACCAGCAGACCGTAAGGTGAAGAGAGGGTGGACAGAGTCTTCCAAAAAAGATAAACACAGGTCCGACAAGAAGAAGGGCAAGAACGATAAGAAGGAAAAGCCTCAGCCTAAGTCCAAGTATACCGATAAGTCGGAGCTACTCTTCCGCACAAATCTCCCACCCAATCGAGCCGCAGAAGAATCCGAGGACAAAAAAGCCAAGAAAAAGAAGAAGTCTTCAAAGGAGACTATTGTTCACGAGTTTGAGAAGACGTATACGCAGCCAAGCTTCTTGCGGTCGAGTGGGGAGGAGACGAAACCAACAACCGCGTTCGACGAGGAGAAGGGTTGGGTTGATGCTTCGGGGGATGTGAAAGAATCTGCGAGTAAAAAGAGTCGAAAGGAGAATTATCGACCTGGTCAGGTCGCTGGAACGAAGGAGAAACGCTCGACAAAGAAGTCTAAGGTTCCTGAAAGCAAACCCGAAAGCTCCAGCGAATCTGAAGATTGGACATCGTCCAGTGGTTCGTCGGACGAGAGCTCTGATTCAGACAGCGATGACGACTCATCCGATGATTCTTCCGATGATTCTGTCATACAGGAAGCTCCTACAGACCAAGAACCTCCAAAGACAACCCCTTCCAAGGCTACACCACCCACCTCAGAGGATTCAGATATAGACTCCAACCCAGAGTCTGAGTCACAATCGGCAAACAAACAGGAGGAGAAAACAGAGGAACCTGTGTCTCAAGAAGTCCACCCATTAGAAGCTCTATTCAAGCGACCAGCCCAAAATGCTGAACAACAACCAGCAGAGGACACCAACGCTGGATTCAGTTTCTTCGGAAATGGCGACATCGAATCGGAAGATGAGACACAATCCGTCGCACCCCAAACACCATTCACAAAGAGGGACCTTCAAGATCGCGGTCTTCGAAGTGCAGCACCCACCCCAGACACGACGATGATCAACCGACGCATCAACTGGGACGAGGAAGATGACATGGACGACGAAGCGTCGATCGATACTCCCGTTTCTAAATTTCGAAGCTCTAATGTGGATGCCAAGGATGATACGGAGTTTACGAAGTGGTTTTGGGAGAATCGTGGTGATAACAATCGTGCTTGGAAGAAAAGGCGGCGGGATGCAGCCAAGGAACAGAGACAGAGAGAGAATCGTAAGAAGGGTATAAAGGGGAGGTCATAATAGCATTTTCAGCGATTGTGCTGTTTGTACTAGTATTGCATAGAGTATAATTCATTTTACTAGTAATGATATACTATATCATTTCAGTGATTGTATCAGTCATCCCATTGTAGCGCCAACGCCGACACTACTAGTGTAGTAGTACTACATCAGTATACCAATATTATTTGATTTGGTATTGAGGATGGAACGGGTTGGTAGTTTTGTTGAAGACCATATAAGAAGGAAAATCCCAATAAATTTAAACTTGGATGACGAGTTGACCTAGGAAGTTGCCCAAGTTTCAAGTTGAACATGGTTAACCCTAGGTAGGATCGCGTTCATGAGTACTCTCTCACATTAATACTTGTAATTCTAAGTATACTGGACATGTTTTTTCAGGTTTGATCATCTAATGATGGTGAGTATAAAAGTGTATGAATAATACTTTTAATCTGTCATATCAAAGCGTGTATACTGATGTAGTAGTGTCGTGACTGACCGCCTACTCCGATAATAACTGCGATAACCACGCAGCCAGACAGCGACGATAATCCAACTTCCATCGCGATGCAGGTCCATGGAAGTAAACGGGGAAACAGAATGCACTGGCTGCTTCTGCTAACCCTCCTCCTCTCCATCACAACCTTAACAAGAGCATCCAGTAAGTAAACCGATACGCGTCCAACCTTCACTCAGAGTCCGCGTAGCCTCACAGCTACCCAGCTAGCCGACATTGGAAGGAAATAGCTAATCATATATATGCGCATTTAGCACCGACATCATTTTGCAAATGTACATGTTTCTCCAATAGCACAATCATCCCCCTCGACCCCGCGAAATCCGGATCCGACCCCTTGGACAATGTGATGAATTTGTACCATCGCGCGATAGATGGGCTGGAGTCCGAATTTGATTCTGAGAATACGGCGCCGGCGCTGGAAGATCGCGATGATACCATTGATGAATCAGTAGAGGGGGCTGAGGGCGGTGATGGGGGTGATCTATCGAAACGGGCGACATCAAAGAGTAAAGGGTATCGCCAACTCACCTGCAACGACTGTAATCGGAAATTCTGCCTAAATTACGAATTACCGACGTGTAAAGGGGCTAAGGAGGAGGATGTTGTTACTACTTGTTTCCGTGAGTTTTTTTATTTTTTATTTTTTTTTCATTCTTTCTTTATTTGTGTCTGTGTCTGGTTGATAGGAATTTGGTGCGGTGTACGGAGGATTCCGTACTTCGCACACCGTATACTCAGAGTTGAGTATATGAAGATCGACATATCAAGCAGGATGCAATACGAGCTAGTACTAACTATTGAACGTTGACAGAGCGTGATTCGCGGAAAGATGAAGCGGTTGTCTTTATCTTCATCTTTGCGACGGGAGGATTACTTGCTTGGGCAGTGTGTAAGCCGTGGATCGAGCGATATCTTGAGGTGAGCGTTCTTGGTGATTGCAGAGTCTAGCAAAGTGTGGATGGAAGTGGAAGTGGTGACTAATAACACTTCTTTTTAGGCTGCACGGGAACGCCGATCGTATATGCCTGTTAGTGAAGAGAATTAATTATATTCTTCATCTCAATTATAGCCAAAAATATAAAATATTTAGTATTACTGTACTATGTACCATATATTGTATGATTATTATTGAAGGATTTGCTATGACGAAACCAGCCACGTCCGGCAGATCGTGGAATGTGAAGACCGTTGACTGTTGACTGTTGACTCTGGAAGTTTCAGGGGATACTCGATCTATTGACATTAGCGCATCTCATTTCTTTCCGATGGGTCCAATTTAGACCAATCGCCCCCACTGCGCCATGGTTAGATGAAACTCGCCAAAGATTAAATGAGATGAGATACACCAACAAATACACCATGTGTACCCTACACTATGAAAGGTGTGTACCCACTGCAATCAAATTGCCCATTCCGGTCAAACGGCTGATCGGGGGATGATCTGGCTGATCCCGGCGATGAGGTCAAATACCAGTAATGGATGATGGCATAGGAATGGAAACAGTACACTGTACTTATTGACGGATTATGCTGCACATGGTAATTCTGTCTGTACTTTACTATGTACTATGTACTAATTCATTGGATGCAATCAGAGACTGTTTGGCTCCGAAAGTGGATTCACCGCGAACGAAAACTTGCTTCCCTAAGATTAACGGAGTCAACTCATTTTTCTCCTCTTTTTATTTTCTATTTTCTATTTTCTATTTTCTATTTTCAATTTCCTTCTGATCAATCATTCTTTTTCTGACCTCTCACAACTCTCTCTTCCCTTCTCTTCTCTCTCTACTGGACTATACACATCACACACACTCACTCAGCCACATCGTGATCGTCCTTATCTGCCGGTGGCGCCGATAACTGCAGTACAGTATAGCCTCATACTTCTTCACCGGAGAACCCTCGCTACTTTTACCCTCTAAACTCTCCGGCGCTTTACTTCTCCCGTATCCACTGGCTGCTTGCGTCCACAATGGCCATTTTTGATTCGGAAAAACGCCCTCGTGGCCTGCGCGTCCCATCTCTCACGGCTATGAAAGCCGGTACTGCCGCCTCAGTCTCGCAATTCTCCTTTCACAGATCTAAATCCAATGAGTCGCGCACTCCTGAAGAAGAATCTGTTCCCGTAATTCCTTCCACGGGCTCATATTATCCTCCTCCACCTGCTCCTCCCCCAACCAAGGACCTTCCAATCCCTCCATCCGGCCCAAAGAAGGAACTGCCCCCGCGGCCCAGTCTATCTACCAAAGTCCCTCCCCGCAAATCTGTCGGAAGTAATAATACTACGACTCCTCGTCCGACTGAAACTTATCCCTCGGAGGCACACGGTCTTCGTTCTGCTTTCTCTGCTATCTCTCCGGCTATCTCGACTTCCCCGCCAAAACAGGAACAACCCTTGCCGCCAACTCCATCTCTAGGGTTGCGACAAGCTGGATCTACGACAACCCCGGTGTCACCTCCACTAGAACAAGATCCAGAGTCTCCTGCTACAATCAAAGCTCCTCAGGGTCTCCGTCAGACAGAAACTCCTGTTTCGCCGCAGCTATCAAAGCCGCAGCCGGTACCAGTGCAGCAGCAACAGCAGCAGCAGTCACTCCCACCTACTCCTCCAGTCGCACCACAAAACACACCTCCAGAAATCGAAGCCAAAGCTCCGATTCCAGCTCCAATCCCAGCTAGAGTTTCCATCCCAGTTCCAGCTCCAGCCCAACAATTACAAAACCAACAACTCCCACCAACCCCACCACCAGTCACCCTCTCTACACCTCCAACAGAAGAGGACTCCGAAGCCCTAACCCCACTGGAAGACTTCATTCCAACACCCGAAGGCGCAACAACCCCTCTAGACCTAGACGAAATGTCCAGCAATGAAGCATCAGGCCCACCAGGCCTAGCAGACATCGAGCCCGTGGCAGCACCACTGAATAAAGTCCATTTCGCCTGTTTCCAGGAACATCGCAATATGCCGATTGCGCAGAACGTCTGGTGTCCCGTTCCCTGTATGACGTGTCATAAACATGATCAGGAGATTCGACATCGGTGTGTGTTTTGTTCGTTGCGAATTTGTGAGGGTTGTTATCGGTCTTTGCAGAAGATGAAGAATCGCTCTTTGACTACTTTGATGGATTCTCTTGGTTCGACATCTGCTCAATGAGTACATATTTGTTCTGAGATAACTTGCGTGATTTTTCATCGCAGTTTGTTATTTTGTGCTTGGATGGAAAGGAACAAGTTGATTGGTTTGTTCAGTTTGGGTTTGAATTTTTTTTTATATGATACCAGGACTCTTTTGTATATTAGGATTACCCCGGAGTCATCGGTTTTTGTATCATCTATATCGTGCAAGCAAATGGATATCCGCGATTGTATACGGTGTACTTCTCTCTGACCTCATCTGATCCAATCCTATATCCATAATTTCGTGCAAATAGACTAATTAATCATGATCCTCCTCCGTAAGACCCGGACACCCCTCAAACTCCTGATCATTCTCATACCGAAATTTACACCAAAAGCAATACCGAAATCGTTCTCTCAAATAAAGAACTATTTTCATCAATCGCTCTGAAGCAGGAAGTTCATTGAAAGCATCGAGTTCCGGATCTTCTTCTTCAATTTCTTGTTCCACGGCTGACGTGTATGGTTCGAGATCTACTGAGTCTCGTTGTCCGAGAGCTGTTTGATCATTGAGTGAATATTCATTTTCGGAGAAGCCGGGGAGTCGGGCTTTTGGGAAAAATGACGACGGAAGTGATGATTGGAGGATATGACGGGCTTGAATTGTTCGGTCTTTTTCTTCGCGTTCGCGGATTAGACCTCGGTATAGAATGTTGATTTGGGACGTTGGTTTGTATTGTTGTTTTTGTTTTTGTTTTGCGGGGTTGGATGAGGCGGATTCATTGTTTTTATTATCGTTGGATTGATCTCGATCTTGATCTTCTTTTTGATCCGATTCATCCTTGTCGGGATTCGGCTGTGACTCCTCAGTATCTAATCGTTCAGCAACTTTCTGCGCCGCGCGAAATTGTGCCTCTGTCCGACGTGTTTCACGTTCTTCACGGACACGATCACGATAATCTCCTTCATCTTGTTTAATTTTCTTGCTTGCTTCTTCCGCTTCTTCGCGAATCTTGCGCTTTTTCTCATTATCTAGACCTATTCCACCGCGATCTTCCTTGAATATTAAATTCAAGGGTTCGGATCGATGACTTGTTTGATGTTGGGTGGTATTATCTTTATCTGTGCTTTCATCTGATGGGGCTTTGCCAAGTGATTGTCCTGCTTTGAAGCCTAGTTTCGCCATCATTTTGAACCCTTTGTTCGTTGGGTCTAGGGTACTTTTTGAAAGAGCTTCATCGCGACGGGCGGCTTCTTGGGCGGCGCGTTCGGCTTTGGAGGGGACTTTTCCGCGGGCTTCGGCCTAGACAAAGACGAGGTCATGGGTTAGTGGGATGATCGTCAATCCTGGTGACCAGGGGATGCAGAGGAGGTGCAGAGGTGAGGAGAGGACGAGAAGAGGAGAGGAAAAGAGGGGGAGCTCACCTCGCGTTGTTCTCGGCGCTTTTTCTGAGAGAAAGTTTCCTTTTGCTTAGGCTCCTCGATGATCATGGACATGTAATCATCCTCATCCGCCTCATTTTCATGATTGGGTGACATGGTTGGAAGATGCATGATGCAAACAAGCTGGACGGACGTTAATGGGAATATTTTTTACTTTTGCGGGGAGAAAGTGGAGTTCGACTTGGACGAAAATGGAAGGGCTTTGCTTGTTTGTGTTTGTTCTTGTCTTTTCTTTCTTTTTTCCTCCCCCCCTCTCTGCAAGCTGCCAACGCAAGGGAGGAAAATAACCCGGAATTGATTTGTTCTTTTTTCGGCCAGCCCTTAAAGGGGGCTATGGTCTAGTCGGGTCTTAATGATGCCTCCTTTATTAGACGAGGCTTTGAGTCTCGTCCTTTTCGTCTGGTCTTGTGCCTCTTCTGCAGCTCTCGGTTCTTCTTTTATCTCCCGACCTTCCTTTATTACATGGTTATGCTGCCAGAATCAGTCTCTCAAAGCTGCATTTGACTCAATGATGGAGTTGTTATACCTCTTTTTCTGGTTCTCTCTAGCCTTTGCGCAATCCCCAGTCGTTAATCTGGGATATGCGAGCTACCAAGGACGCTCGTTACCAAATGGTGTCTCGCAGTGGTTGGGAATGCGCTTTGCTGCTCCTCCAGTCGGGAATTTACGATTTGCTGCTCCTCAAGATCCTCCAACTCAGCAAGGGGTGCAGAAAGCAAATAATGTATGTGTTGGAAGTCTACAGTAACATAGGGTGAGCGAGCGACTGGGAAGATGTGTACCTAATCATCTCTATAGCATGGCTTCGTATGCCTCCCAGTCTCAAATAATCTCAATACACCGATTCCAAGATTGAAATCCGAAGACTGTCTCTTTTTAGATGTCTACGCTCCAACAAAGGCGTTAAAGGCCAAGAAGAAGCTACCCGTCTACTTTTTCATCCAAGGTGGGGGCTTCGCCGAGCTCTCGAATCCCAACTATAATGGCACGGGCCTAGTCGAAGCGTCCGATCATAAGATGCTTGTCGTCACATTCAACTACCGAGTGGGGCCTTACGGCTTTCTCGCCGGTGATGAAGTGGAGAAGGAGGGTAATCTCAATAACGGGTTGAAGGACCAGATCAAAGCTTTAAAATGGGTGAAAAAGCATATCAGCAAGGTAATCCCAGCAGACTTATCCGATGGCTTGCAACACTAATTATTTTTGAATAGTTTGGAGGTGATCCTGATCATATTGTCATCGGCGGTGATAGCGCTGGAGGCGCATCGGTGACCCTCTTACTATCTGCATATGGTGGGCGTGATGATGGTCTGTTTGTCGGAGCTGCAGCCGAGTCGCAAAGCTTTGGAACAATGCTTAATGTTTCTGAAAGCCAATTTTCATACAACAAATTAGTCAGTCGAACAGGCTGCAGCGGGAGACAGGATACCCTGGCATGTCTACGCAGCCTCGATATAACCACCCTCCAAAATAACAATATCAAAACACCCCTACCAGGAGGCAAGAATAATCCACTTTACCTATACAGTCCGACGATTGATGGCGATCTCGTCCAAGATCATACGCTGAGCCTCTTCCGCGAAGGAAAATTTATCAAAGTACCTGTCATCTTCGGTGACGACACAGACGAAGGGACAATCTTCGTACCAAAAAATACATCCACAGTCGCAGCCGCCGATCAATTCCTCATCGACAATTTTCCAAGTGTATCCAAACACCAAATCTCACGAATTAACGACATTTACCTCACACCAGATAAGAAAAAAGTCTACCCAGGTTCAGGACCCTACTGGCCCCCAGCAAGTACCGCATACGGCGAACTCCGCTACATATGCCCAGGAATCGAAATGTCTAGCATATACGCCAAAGCAGGTGCTCCGAGCTGGAACTACCATTATGCCGTGCAAGATCCACACCACGAGGCCATCGGCGAAGGAACGACTCATACAGTCGAAGTAAATGCCATCTGGGGTCCAGATCATGTCAGTGGCGTCGCGCCAGATTCATATTATACTACGAATGCACCGATCATTCCGGTGATGCAGGGGTATTGGACTAGTTTTGTGCGAAGTTTGAATCCGAATACGCATCGGTATCCTGGGAGTCCGAAGTGGGAGACTTGGGGTGATTATCGGCGGGTTTTTATTAGGACGAATGAGAGTCGGATGGAGAGTGTTTCGCAGGCTCAGAGGGAGAGGTGTGAGTATCTGGCTAGTATTGGTGTGGATTTGAGGCAGTGAGTTGTTCGTGGATGTTTATGCATATAGCTTATATCATATATGGATTTGAACATATTTGGATGAGAATATTAATGCATCTGATAAAATTTCGTGATCTTGATCTTTCGATTGGTGGTATCCAATCCATATTTTAGTAGGCTGTATAACGAGATCATGATGTGAAGCGAAATTGAAACTTGAATGGTCCATTCATGCTAGGGTATCTCATAATAGTATAATAGGTATTTCAAACGATTCCAAGGTTTGCTGGCCATTCTTATCATTGGAACCATGAAGATTGTACACTCGAATACTGAATAAGGGATTTCTTAGACACTGATTAGATCTTACCAGCCAAACCAACATCTTCCCTAAGGAGTGCCTGAACAACATGATCCAATTCCTCCTTCTCCAATCCCAACCGCTCATTCCATGATCCTCCAGGCACCTTGCTCCAATCACCATATGGTCCATCCGGGAAGTTTGCAAGTCCAGCCGCCAAGTTCAGGATACGAGCACCCGCGAGGTCTCCTTGGTTGAACTTCTCGGTGCTTTCTTCGATTAAGGGTTTGAGGTCAACAATCTGAACTTTCCATTTCTGGCTAGTGGCCTTCTCAAAAGCCTCAAGGACTTCGTTTTGGGTGACTGTGAATGATTCCACGTAGACGTATTTGTTTGCCGTGATTTCAGGATTTTGAAGGATAGCAACCAAAGCACGGCCGATTTGAGGGAGGGTACTGACGGATGCGGGAATGATACCATTGTCGTAAATGGTTGCTTCGTGGGATTTGATGTCAAACCCTAAAAATCCGATTCGGATAGCCTGTCAAGTGAGCGTGTTAGGGGCTTTCATTCCAGTGGAAAAAAGAAAACATTCACAGGTTATAGATCTTCCCCGGTGAGTTAATCAAAGTCGACGCCACCGCGAATAAGACACTGGACCCCAATATATGGAGGGTTGAGGGAACCCGGTGATTTCAAACTTACATAGTCGAAAAAAGCACCCGTGATGACAGTGGTCCAACTCATCTGATGTTCATACTGCTTCAGGTAATCGATTTTGGCTTTCTTACCTTCCAAAATTGGAGCCAGAGCTCTGACTCTCTCTCATCAGCAGAGTTATTGCCAAACTCGCTAGGAATGAATCTTTTAACCCCGGCAGCGAGTGCAGCATCGACTAGCTTCTGCTGGTGGGTATAGCCGGCTCTTCCAACAATACTGATAACAGCATCCTGGCCCTGGAAAGCAGAAACAAGGGATTCATGGTTATAGTCGGATTTGACAATTCGAGGACCAGTAGGGAAGACACTGGTGGAAGATTCCCTCGATAGAATGGTTATATTGAATTTGCCAGAGGTAAGGAATGCGTCGAGAACATGTGAATCCGAGTCCCCTCCGGCCTAGAAAATCTTAGTATCACAATTACCTGTGGAAGACTCCAGGGGTCTCGATATCATTGTTGAAAGGGTGTCAATGTGCTTACTCCAACTAAGACGACATTCTTTATGTTAGACATTTTGTCTGGTGTTTGCTGAGATGGACTTGTTGCTTGACAAGCTTTCGTTTGTTTTATCAATGCTGCGATCGTGATTGACAGAAAGAGGATATCCTGAAATGCAACAAGCCGTTACCCAACCGAGCACTTATATAGCTGAAGTTATATTTCGCATTGGTAAGCATATGAATGATGCCATCCGGCAAGTTTGCATTGATTTAACACGATTCTGTGATTTTCCGGATAGACCGTCACTTTGAAATTGGCAGTAAAAGCAGAAAATGAGGAAATTCAATACAAATGTGACTGGTGGTTCGAAACAAACGTGGAACTAAGCATTTTTCCTTGCTGGATCATCGCCGTTGTGGTTAGCGTGAATATATATTGCAAGTGTGGATCCAATTCAGGGCTGAATATGCAATTTTGGATGTCTAGATCACTTTCACGGACGCTAAACCAGTGTGGGACAAAAAGTGCTTGGTCGAGGGAGAAGTGTTCATTCAATGATCCACTCGTATACAATGGCATCATTTTTTGGATATTCTTCATTAGTAAACTTATTATTAGTAGTTGTGCTCGTAACGAATCTTGGTATTGGTAGTTTCATAGTGACTGTGCATAAATCCTACACCCGCTTGGTACAAATATTTTGCCAGTCCATACTATGGACTGGCAAAATATTTAAGGATATACCTATATCCTAGATAATATATCCTTCAATTTAAGACGGAAGGACGATGCAGCGAAGACGATGTAGCATATCTATAACGTCATGCATATCGAGGTCATTTCTAATCCTCTATCTAATCTTCTTTGTTTTGTTTTTTTTCTATAGAGTCTGTTCAGCCAGTTACCTTGACTCGAATAGACACCCCAGGAAACTACGTTACAAGACCGTACACAGTTCGGCTTTCCATAGCTTGCTCGCTCTTTTGTATAGAAGACACAAAAGTTTCAAAAGATCATGTATTGCTTGAAATCACTTGCTGGAGTTTCATATCTTCCGGCGAGTCGCGATCAGGAGATTTTGAGCAGCGCAACCGTCACAATTGTGAGGTATAGACAGACACAATGATATAGGATACTGGTCCGATGGACATTTTTGTGGACGCTACGATGTCTTGTCTTCTGTCTACTATGATAATAATGTCACTGGGGCCAACTCAATTATCCTTGTGACATCTGGAGTCAAATAGTCTGTATCTTTTCTGCAATGACAGCAATTAGACTACTGTGCATCTCAACCCCGGTATTGCCATATCGACTCAAACAGGAACATTATAAAGCACCCCTTCTTCGGTTTGCCAACCGCGGGAATAAATTCAACGCATTTCCATAATTGATCATGTTTCTCAATTCGGAATCCATCTCATAATTTTCAAGCTCCTCCAGGAACGCTGGGTATGCAGTGATTGGTGCATACGGGAAGTCACTCCCATACAGGATATGGTCATGTGGAACCAGCTTCAAGAGCATGTCCAGAACCTGGGGTGATGAACTCAATGCCAGGTCGAAGTAGAAACTGCGGAATGCCTCCATTGCCTTGTCATGAGTCGTGCCTATGCGGTGCGAAACTGCAAAATCGGGAGCCTTCTTCATAGGCGTGGTCACTCTCGAGATTATATACGGCAGAGCGCCACCTGCATGAGAAAGTATGACCTTGCAGTTTGGATATTTCAATCTGGTGCCATTGATAATCATATCCATTGCTGTCCGGGTGGTTTCATGCGGATAGTCAATGGATGGTTGCGGAAGCTTCGGGTTGACAGGATTGGTATCGACAGGGTGCGTGGGGTGGATGAAGACAACACATCCTCGCCTATTGAGGTCGGCCCAGATGGGCTCTACATCTGGGTGACCAAGATAAGTATTGGAAGAGCCGTACCGAGTGAAAAGGGTGACACCAGCAGCGTTCAGAGTATCTAGTCCATAAGCAATCTCGGCGAGGGCGTCCTCGGTGTCCAGGATATTGGGCAGCGATACAAAAAAGCTGAAGCGCTCAGGCTCTTTATTTCTCAGGTCTGCTGAGTATTCATTCAACTGTCGCGCGAGCTGGGCTCGTGCTTGACGATCGGGAAGGTTGCATGCTCCTGGAGCTGTCACAGAAAGCACAGCAGTCTGTATTCCGACGCGCTTCATTAGCAGTTTCGAGGCGAGAGGACTCCAGTGAGGCGTTGGCCAGCCGCTGGGATCACCTCCTTGGTTTTCAACTGCTGATGGAGGTTTAGCTGAATTTCAGGAACTTCGAACCTATCAGCTTGACTTACCCTTAGCGTAGAATGATGGGACACAATGGTGATGGGTATCGATCTTGTTCATTGAAGGCGTGTGGCTCCATCCTATAGCCTTGTCCGAAAGCCATGCGAGGGCGTGTTCACTCATTATGCTGAACAGGCTGTGGCTGCCGAATTAAATGACCAGAGAGAGTGTAAATGTTGTCAGAAGCAGAACCAGCATGATTTCAATCGTAATGAGTACCACTGGATCTCCGCCGCTCTTCATAATGATAGATATGACGGGACCGGGATCGTTCCGACAGCGCTATTCAACATCGGATTCGATCCCGCACCGTAATCTCCGAAGCAAGTCCCTCTGAAGGGGAATCGTCATACATTATGGGGTCACTCTGCAGACGATAGATGGGATTGGAAAAAGGAGCTGGCAGTGGTGACTGAAGGAAGCGGCGGTATTGGGGCAGGGGTTGCTCAGCGTCTGTCTGCCCTGGGCTCACGCGTTGTCGTGTTGGACATCATCCCTTTAACCTTCAAACCCGGTAGCTCGATTAGTCCTCATTAAATTTAACAGCGTACTTTTGAGAGCTTTTCTAATACTAGTATGGGCAGGTAATAACCGAATAGTGTATCACAAATGCGATCTGAGGGACGAGAAAGATATCGCTGCTATTTGCGCAAAGATCAGATCGGCAATCGGTGATCCAACCGTCCTAGGTATTTCAACTAGCGAAAACTGAAATATTCATAATGCCTAGCTGACAGTCACAATCAATAATGCCGGTCTATCACGGGGAAAGACAGTAGTCGAGGGTACCTATAGCGACAACAGTATAACACTGAAAACGAACCTACTGGCACCATTTTTACCATTGAAAGAATTCCTTCCGGTTATTATACTACGAAATCATGGGCATATCTTCAACGTAGCCTCAGTGAGTGCCTATGTCCCACTACCGGGGCTGGCTGATTACGCGGCATCAAAAGCTGGATTAGTTGCATTTCATGAGGTATGACCTGAGGTTCCTATTTCAAAGGCATGAACTAAGATATGCCATCAATAAATTAGTGTCTTATGCAAGAGCTTCGAGTCGAGAACGCCCCAAAGGTCCGCGCCTCTATGGCCGTATTGAGCTTCACGAAGACGCCGCTGTTCAAAGGCGGGACAAACCAATCCCGGTTCCTGATGCCCCTCTTGCATGTTGACACTGTTGTGGATGCCATTGTGGATGTACTTGACAGTGGGTTCAGCCAGACAGTTTTTCTACCAGGAATCTTTAGGTTTTTTGCTGGTTTGGTGAGTTATTTCCCTTCACGAATTGCAGAATTTTTACTGATCGCACACAGCGGGGTGCGCCGGATTGGTTTCAGAACTTTATCCGTGGCGGTACTAAATCTCTGAAGTGGATTTCAAAGGGCGACAGAAAACTGATCCACAAACTGGAAGGCTGGCTCAATAGTCTGGAGTACACTGTCTATAAGGAGTGGACGAACACCACACCAAGACCGAATGATCAATGTTTTGAGGATAGAGTGCATTCTTCGCAGAAAGGCTTCTTTGTTTAACTCAATTGTGGTGAATTATAAAATTCCGGCCTGTGGGAACCAACTCTGCATCTCGCTGATATCGAATGGGCCCAGAAACCCTAGTTCATTAGCTGGCAGGCCTTCATCCCAGCTCAAAGGCTGCCATGTATCAAGAACCGACTGTGACAAATCTGCTTGGCCCTGCTCCGCGCAAACTTGTGTTGAAAGCCCTTGGAGATTCCCTGTAGTGGGCAAATGCACCTTCAAATGAGAGACGAATCGGTTTCGCATTGCCAGGAGAAAATTGAGGGTATTTCGACCAGAGACACTAAATGAAGCCAGATGTTGCAAGACTGTCTCTGCCTTTCGCCATGTACAGTCAATTGTTGGTAGGTCAATTTCGATGGCTTGATAGCACGAATAAGACAGAATCAAAATCATAGCTGCTGTAGACGTATCTGTATTTCTATTAGAATTGATAGACATCGCCTCACATGCTAGAACGACACTTACAAAAGCCATTGTACCACCACGTATCTGTCGCTGATGAATGATACGTCTCGTGGACGAGAGAGATAAGATCTGCTGCTGCCCAAATACACCCTGCGGCCCATTTTTGTAACAATACTAAATGGGAGGTTGAAAAACGATGTTGGGTCTCGTCTGCCTGGTCGTCGAAACAAAGCCTTGTGAGTATGGGCCGGTAGAGCAGAAGTTTATGATACAGGAATCTTGATCCCACTGTCAGTAAAGTGCGTTTGAATTGCGAAAGGTACACACCGTGAATGAAGGACATTACGTTGTCTGCTTATTGTTTCTTCGATAGCAGATTTGGGTGATAGCGGAGATGTCACAGTCCAGTTCAAGAAGGGAGGAATAGAAGATTCAAATTCTAACAATTTATCTTCGAGGCGAATAATAACATTAAGACTGACATGTCGCGCTTCCGGTGTAGATTCCTTAGATCGCCCATGCCAAGTCTTGTAAACATCCGAAAGAATACCTTCTAGAATGAAGTAAAGCTGTATAGTAGAAATATAAAATGCGATCAGTGACGGAGAATCCGACTTCGCGCCCGAAATCAAGTCAAATAATCCTGGCAAAGGGACTTTTGCAAGATGGCTTGTCATTGTCGGCCGTCCGTATGTCATGCTGACCGTTCTGCAATAGCTTGAATTAGCCTGTGGAGTGATTCGAGGCTTGCGGGAGCAAATACATGTCCATCATGACACAGCCGTGCCATGTTCTCCGGTGAATTTCTTGCTCCAATGGATTTTTAGAATCCTCCAAATGCGATTCATGCAAGCCCAAGCCAAGTGCAAGACGACAGGCCATTCCGGTCGAGTTCCAGCAGCGATGAGGATAGGGGGTGCTCTGCAAGAATAGGGCCACAATGAGAAGAGCTTGAACCACTCCGATGGAGTGAATATCTACCAAATCAAGCCCAATGTGTCGTTTCGCCCGGAGAAAAAAGGAATTAGTAAAAGATTCGCGATCTTGTATCGGGAGCGTTGAGAATTGACAGCCCAGAGCAAAGATAATGTTCAGTGCACAATTGAAGACGATCGAATTTTGACCCGAGTTAAACTGATCCCCAAGGCCAACATTCAAATCTGTGAGCTTGTGGATGGCCTGGCTCTCTGGAACCCAAAGGTTCTCGTATGCTTGTTGAAAGCTTTGGCGATCAAAGAAAGGATACAAACAAAACACTCGTTCCCAGAAGCAATCAAGCAAATGATCGGCAAGGTTCCGAGGAGGTAAAACAAGTCCCTCTATTTGCTCAAACGATGTCATGCCGAAATTTCCGATTTGATGATTACTGGCCGAGTCAAATGATGGTATCTTTTGTGAAGTCCACGCATATCGTCTCTGCTGCCTTTGGCTCCCAGTAAGGAAACACGCGAGCGATGCTGCTGATGAACTCCCAAAATACTCCGAGTTCTGACCGGAAACTTGGTCGTGGTCATTAATATTGATCATGGCGCCCATGCCGGTGATATTACCGGGTGAGTCCGTGGTTCCAGAAATATCGTTCAGCGCGTTTGACGCAGCGATTGTCGGGGATTCCTTATTTTCCAACAACACTTGTTCACCACCAGGCATGAGCGACCCAAGACCGTTCAATCGTGAGGTACAAGCATCAACTGTTTCCGGCACTTCTTCGCGAACTAGATCTGATGGATTTACGGGCACTGGCTCAGCGTGAGGAGATCCCGGACCTGATTCCAGTTCCCGGATCCGATCGTGTAATGCGCGTATGTATCTGGAGCAATCCCGTTAGCAAGATTCTCTTCACGACTGATGAGAGTTCTGCACTCGTTACTGCTCGCCGCCCGCGCATTTTCCGCAACGTATATACACCGGTCGACCGGAAGCTTCCGACGTGTGCACGAAGCACATATAGGCTTGTTGCCGTCGCATCGGGACTTGCGTTCGCGGCAAGGCTCGCATGCCAGAGCAATTTTCCGACGGCGAGGTTTCTTACTGGAGGTTCCTTGCTGCATTTTGTTTTCACTTCTTGGTTAAGAATGGAACGAATATAAGATTGCTCGGACACCTCATGGATTGGACTAAATTTCGTAGCAAGGATGGGGGAAGATCCCAATACCACTGGTTATCTTGCTACCCATTGGACAAATCGATAAATCATATCGGGATGATTCCGGCGCGCTTCCGAATTTGCTCCACTTCATTATATACTCCGTGTGCGGGACGGCATGAGATCAACTACTTTTCAACTCCAAAGTAGAGGTCTAGTTTAGACCTATTTTCACTTATTACACTCGAACCTTGCCGCTTTTTACGCGCTTTCTTTGAAGGCACTCTTCCTCAGTATCAAGAGAAGTCAGAGTTCAGAGATCCCCACGTGACCTTACATGACCTAATTCTTTACTATAGTTATAGAGTTCTCCTCGACACAATTAACAACAATACACCCTTTCATGATTTGTATCCCCTTAGTATTACCCCACAGAAAAGAAAGAGTCGGTCACTATGGTTCGGTTCCTATCCCGGGTGATACAATTTCTTCCCCGCACTTCGGGTCGGATTCAGGGGTGTCTGGGGAAGCGAAGATCGAATTAGGACAGACGAAAGAGAACTCGAATCTGGTTCTAAGTTTGGGAATTTTATGAGTGTGGCTGGCTTTTCACCCAATGGAAGGCTTTCGGTAGTAATTGTTACGTTTATTGACCAGACTACTCCTCAATACAGCGAGATTTTAACTACCACTGATCGTTGGCAAGAAAAGATAGTGATACTAAAGCTATGAATGCATCAGTTTCAATTAAAATAGTTAGAGTCTACTGGTGCTACGAGAGATTCATTTAGGGGCTTGAGTAATGTCTCACTCTTCTTAAACCGATCAACGCAGCTGAGAAAAAACCGATATAGTCAGGAATTTAAATTATTGTTCATAGAAAAGCTAGTGTGTTTTATACTTTCGAAGAAGAGGGGGGGGGGGGT
>Ga0209673_1001142_pt1 | contig 29190 bp, 29 predicted proteins | sample AraplaCol_mMS_r2_2_FD_184274 | JGI IMG/M metagenome (GOLD analysis project Ga0209673, IMG submission 184274) | Arabidopsis root microbial communities from North Carolina, USA - plate scrape MF_Col_mMS_r2 (SPAdes) (version 3) | ecosystem: Host-associated > Plants > Roots > Endosphere | place... | reverse complement strand
GCGAAGGCTGGTAGCTTAGTTGAAGTTGTTGAAGGGCTTGTACGAAGAGGTACAGGTAGTAGAAAAGGTAGATAAGACATCTTGTGAAGTTTCCCAGGCAAGTGGAAATGTGGTGGGGGGGGGGGGATTCAAACGATTCTCCACAATCTGCGGGGGTCCAACCACCCGTGATCGGTATCGACATGATACTGTAACTACAATCGGTCATTTCAACATTACTATGACTAGCATTCGTGAAATATCTATAAAAATAAGAATACTGCGAGGAAGTCGAGACCTCTAATTTAGATAGAAATGAGTTGATGTTGAAAGACGAGGGTGGGATGTACCAAATATACAATTGGATGTGTATGATCATGATCATTGAACATGAGAAAATAAAAGACTAGAACATGCGTGACGAAAGGAACACCCTCGCGCCTTTTACCCAATGGTATGAACAGAGTGATATAGACCCCGAATATGACCCGACCCAGTCAACCCCAAACAAAAACACAGTGTTGACAAATCCAGGAAGAAAAAAGAGGAAAAAAAGAAGTTCAAGATCTATTGAAAAGAATAGAAGAGAAGAGAGAAAAAAAAAGGCGCTTCAATCATTCAAGGAACGGATCTCCTTACGCCGTTTTCGGGCATGAAATGTCGTTGCTTCATAGCTCGGATATCGTGAAGTGTAAGTCGAGTGCTTAGCATCATCGCTATAAGAATGTAGAATGAATTATGATCGGGCGAGATCCTCGATTCGTATCCATTCTCGGGGTACATCCATACTGCGGTTGACCCTACCACCCGGTGTTAAGGGAACGTCAACTCGACCCCGGCCTCGACCGTCATCATCCTGGTCCTCGTAGAAAGATAGTCGGGAGAAGTAATCTTCTAAAATTGCCTCTCGATCCCCATTTCCAACAATAGTGGTATATTCTGGGGGTGGGGTGATAAGAGGTGGCGGAGGAGGAAGATCTTCAAAGGCAGGAGGAGCGAATGAAGGGGCTCGGAGTAGATGCATTGGACGAGGCACATCGGAAGGTTCAGGGTCAGCAACGATGTTGTGCTCTCGCTCATTATTCGGCTCGTGGGCCAAGTGTGCTTGAGGTGGACGCGCCAGACCACCTGAACCGCTCGTGAAACTTCGAGAGACGGCACGACCTGCTCCAATCGATGCGCGACGACTGGGGTTCACGCTTGAATCTTCCCGATCAGAACTGGACTGTGCCGCGGCGCTATCTCTTGGAGCCAAAGGTGCTCCAGGGCAGCCGCACTCAAATTCTTGTGCTGGTGGCTCTGGTTCAGCCGCTGGACGCGTGTAGGCTGGGAGGTAGATGTTGGCGTGCGTCGCCTTGCAAGAGAGAATGTGGAAGGGTGAATCGATGGAAATTTCGAAATGTCTACGTTTTGCAGGATCTCTTTCGTCGACCTTGGAAAGACGCAGAACAATCTAAAGATGCGTAAGTAAAGTGTGAAATGTGCCGTGAAAAGAAAGCAGCGAAGCCGCTTACCTTGATCCAGTGATTGATTTGAATATTTTCGTAGGTCGTGTCAAAGTGAAGGCGCTGTGCTTCATCTCGGCCTCTCATCTCATGACAGCTTGGAAGTTGTACACTGAATTCCATTTCCGTCGGACCAACACCCGTTTCAGTCGCGAGATTACCCAACAGGTTCGTGCGAGATCGATCCACGATCTCCTCTCCTCTGGCAGCAGCAGCACGGTGATCCCAATCGATACCACCACCGGCCATGACGCGCATAGAGCTACCGGGATAGGTACTTGTGCTAGCAGATTCCGCTCGCTTTTCAAACAACAGAACCTTTTTGGCGGGTTGCAGCCGATGCACACTCTTGTCTGCGGTCCAATGCTGAATATTTTCGGTCACATAGACCTTGATTCGATGACATTCAACCTTAGCAAGCGGTGTCAATTTGAATGCAATGGGAATCTGAGAGCCCATAGGGAATGATTTCCCCGAAATGACGATATCATAATGCAGCTGATCTTCCCAATTTCGTGAAATCGCAATTGGCTCAACCTGTTCCAGCGAGCCCTCGGCGGGGGTGCGAATGACGGGGATTTCCATTGTACCTAGTAAATTGGGGCGAAAAGCGCCAGATCGCTCTACAATAGCTTCCAGGTCGTATCTGACAAATCCCAAGTCTGTCTTGATGGTTTCCGGTAGAGACCCGTCGATGGGGAACTCGAAACTATACAAGTAGTCACCAACCGGGAACATCCGATAGTTGCGCTGTTGTTGGGCTTGGAGATTTGGGGGAGTGTCATTACGACTAAAGCTTCGAGAGTGGCCACGACCGGTTTGGACAGAAAGGCGCTTGGGATCTCGTCCGTTGGTTGGCCCAAGGCTGGGGGTTGAACCACTCTTAGAGAAGAGTTCGCGAGTAGTCGCAGAGACGTGATCCTTGCCGGGTACTGGAGAGACAGGTTTGGCATGCTGATAATAGTGGGCACCGTAGTCATTCTGCATCAAAGCCGTATCGCCGTGATTGAAATAAACGACACCGTGGGTGAACAGGTCTTTCTTGTCGTGAAAATGAATCTTCTTTGGGGGGATACCGTCTGGCCAATCCGTTTGGGCATGACCGCGAAATTGAATCGAGATCTTCTTAATCTTGACACTCTTAGTGACTTTTAAATGAATCTGTCCACGCAAGATTGCGGATTTCTTGGAACTTGGATCATGTTGATCATAGCCCTGTAGATAAAGCACTGGTTCTGTCAAGGCGATCCCAACAGTAAGTCCGCTGCCCGTCGCAACGATCTTCTCGTTACGAAGCGGGGGAAAAGGTGTGCTCAGTTGGGGTACAGTACTAGTGGCCTCCGCCACGGGCCGGGGTAAGATCTCGGTCGCCATCGTTGACTCAGTGTGTATCGAACTATTTTCCGACGATGGAGGAATAGAGGAAAAGTCTCTCGGGGAGACGATGATTTCAGAAACCGGTCGAGGGCCCCGAGTGCCGGACGAGCGCGGATTTAGACGTTGTGGGGGCCCAGGCGACTGAACGCCCGACGACCGCAGGCGAAGGAATCGCTTCGCGTTTTCACGTGGACCCGCCAGCTTTCTGAGAATGGAACCCCTTCGGGTCTGTTTGGGGAATTGTTCTTCAAGATTGAAGCAAACCGAACGACGAGAGATCGACCGGCTTGGGATGAGACTGGAAAGCGACGGTAACGACGGAACGAAGTATTCGGACGGGGAAAAGTCACTGATAGACCCCGACCGCGTCGAAATCTGCGGGGGAATAGTGTGAGCAGCCATCATCGTGGAGGTTGGCGCATAATGGGATGCTTGAAGAGAAGATGAATTCTGGACGAGGTCCCTTCTCTGTGCTGCTTTCTTTTCACTTTATTTTTTGGCTTTCCTTTTTTTTTTCTTCTTTTTCTCTTATATCGAATACCACAGGCAGATTGCGAACCAGGCGCGTGTTTCGCCTCAAAAAAGGTCCGCGAGGAATGCGGGGAGAGTCGCCCACGAAAGACCAGATGGTTCTTCACGGGGATTTCCAACCCCAACGAAGGGATGCCACGAGTGAAAAGGCAGGATTGAAGAAAGACAACCCAAGGGGGGGAAAAGGGAACACAAGCATTCAAAAGGAAAAAAAAAAAAAAGAAGTGCTTACCGTGGGGATTTAATGGAACAGAGGTTGTAGTTGCTTTCTTGCAATCCCTTGTGTATCCCTCCTTTCAAATTTCAGATCGACCACGCAAGGAGCACACCGATCTTTGTGCAGGACAGAAGAGATGGAATTCTTGGGGCGTTGACTTCATAAGCACGGGTCCTCCACTCTGGTGATCATCGCCGCGCAGATCCCTTGGATGTTGCGTAGGATTGGCTGTGGAGACTGAAAATTGTGGTTCCCGGCGACTCTTTGCGCGTTGGCGCACCGTAATGTGGCGCACACTGATGACCAAAGATGCCGAGACTTGGTGGGTAAAAGGGAAAAAAGAAAAGAAAAAAAAAAGAAAAGGAGAATGGCGAAGGGATTGTTACAGAATTTCGCAAGTTAGAATTTTTTTTAAAAAAAAAGTGAAGATCCAATCAAGAATATGAAGCAGGGGGAAACGGAAATGAAGAAGTAGAAAAAGATGTGGAAGATGTGGAACGGAAGAGAAGATGAGCCAGACCAGATCGATGATGACATGATATCGACGAGCCCCGGCACAAAATCCGGATGACTCCATCAGACAGTCTAGCCTAGTCTACTTACATTAACTACTGTATTCAGTTATACTATTATTGATGATAGAGTAAATCTCTGCTTTCAGGTGGGGACTGCCAAATCTCCATGTGTAGATCGGCTTGCAATGGTCAGCATTCCGGGGAGTCAACGTGTCGTACAAAGTACATTTGAAGTATACAAGTATACAAGTGTAGACTACAGTGTAGTTATACTGTAGTACTAGGCTGAGATCTACTACAATCCGAGGAAACTATAATTCTCTGCATATTGTATGTCTACATTACCATGTTTAATGTCAAGAACACGCAATCTCGACTGTCATCATTTTCTTCATCCTATACTGTAAGAACCGGCAAAGACGGATGCTCGGCATCACATCTCCGCCTTCGCCTCCCACGAGCCGCTCAGAGACACGAGGGTCTTTTTGTCTCTCTTGATGTGGACTGTCCTAGTACTCTGTAATTAGTTAGTTCTCATGTGTACTATTCTGTATGTACTCACTCTCAGGCCGCAGAAGGCTCAAATGCGGGCCCTGATTTTCAGAGTTTGCTGCACAAAGCCTTGACCTCCAAACCCTCGAACCCTCCAGGAACGGGAATGTAGGCAAATCCACGAATTTCTCAATGGCCGGAAATGAAACCCCGCGGAGATGCTCACGGTCCATTCGCATACAGACATAGTACCCTGGGGATTTGCAGGTCAGGGATGTGCGCGTTCTGCGGGGAAGAAAGGTAGTTGGAAGTAGTGCGGGTGGTCCAAGTTAACTGAAGCAGGGGATCTGCGCCATCTTGACCGGTGCTGTACTGATGATGATGGTGCTGGGGCTGGTGCTGCCGCTGGTCAGATGCTCATGCTCATAGCCAAACCTGAAGGTGAGCTAATCCCTAGCTTATCCATTGTGGGTGTGTTTTGGTTGACAGCGATCAAAATATTCAATCCTCTGCGGGTCCGTGACAAGCATGACCTCATTGGGGGCCGGAGAAGCCCCGATGTCAATGCGGCCCCATGTTGACGTGGTGCTGTCGGGATCCCTGTCCGCGGGGGAGGGTGGAATTAAAATTAGAATTAAAAGTTCTCAACGAGAACGAGCAATAGGAGAAATGGATCTCGCAGTACTTGCCTAGATTGAATCGAATCACAGGAAATTTTCGGAGAGTAGAGAGCATACAGTTCACAATAGCGGCTCAAAGGGTAGATCGAACGTGTCCTCGGGATATCAGCCCTAAATAATACTCTCCACTCCGCTGGGATTCCATGCCTATACGTCACTCTGGATTTTGTGGATGTGGTGGCTTGTACAATCGGGAGATCATACTGTCACAGTATGATCTTGGTAGGTATTCCATAGTGAATGTATAGAATATGACCTGTGATCAGTATGTACTAGTGTATCTATTTGTGGGAATTTCTAGTCAATTTTAGACCTGTTCACCAGATACTACATAGATGCGCCGTCTTGTATATATACCTAGAAAGTGTTGGATATACATATACACAATGTACTACATAGATCATATCGCATATGACCTATGTAATAGATTATCCAGGGGAAACTGTACATCAATTAGTGTATGTAGTGATTTTGCGATACATCGATCGGTCTAGTGAAGCAGAACAGGGTACACTATCTTCAGTAGACCCAGTTAGTGCTACTAGTGTATGCACCTGTAGATCCGAAGAGTCTATGTATCTGCTCCTCCATTGGGCATACAGTAATGTAGAGCATTTCGTTGATTTTTCCATATCTGCGTACTACATGCCCTATCAAGAAAACCAATTGTCATCCAGTTCACTGATGTTCATCAGACTATCCCCCTCCAAATGGTTCAGATCACCCCCCTCACCAAAATTCTCGGTCTCCATGAATAAATCATCAAAATTGGATTCCCCAGGACCCATCATCTCGTCTGCACTCGCCCCCTGTTCGGGAAACATGTTGGCCCCTGTATCCGACTTTTGTAATTCCATGTCGAACGCACCTCCACCGGAGGGCGTGGGAATCGAAGTTTCCGCCGGATTTGAAGCATTCGGCTTTTCCGTGTCAGGTAGAGGGCCCCCAAAGGTTGACCCCGAGAGAAACGCTTGATTGCCCATATCGTCGTTGCCAAAGTCAAGATTAAGGTCGAAGTTGTTTCCCCCACCACTATCATTGAGAACGGAATCAAAATTGATCCCTTCGGCCCCAGCCAATCCTTGATCAGCCAGTGAAGTCACACCAGGATCGTTTTCTTCTTCTTTCACTGGCGCCTCCTCGCTTGGTTGAAGATCTGTGGTGGTACCTGCTTGCGGCTCTGTTGCTAATGGTTCTTCTTTTTTGAGGTCCACATTTTCAGGACTAGGGGCCTTTTCAACTGGTTCTGGTTGAGGCTGTGGCTGTATTTGAGGCGGTGATGGTTGCACTTGTGTTGCAGCGGTGTTCTGGTCAACATCATTCATCGCCACATCCTCTGCGGGTTGCGGCGCAGCTTCCCGCGCCCTGATAGCTTCGTAGTCCTTCTCCAAAAATGCTTTCGCGATGAACTGTTAATAAGTCAGTAGAGTACCTGGGGGAGAACATGGAAAAAGCAAAAAATAAAGAAGAGAAAAACAAATGGAATAAAATGCGTCTCAAGTCCTCGATGCATCTTGTATGCAACTACGTAATCGCTCCGAGCATCCAATCAAACTCACAATTTGTTCTGAGAGATTATCGAGGGCCACCTGGAAGCTCTCATAATATGATGGAATTGATCGTTGCATATGTGTGCTTGATGATATAGTCCCATTTTTTCTGAATAGTCTTCCGGTATCCAGTAGCTAGTTCGTGGGGATCAGTCCTCGTTCGTAAGTAAAAATCTCTTTGGGTGCGCAACTCGAAGTTGAGTTGAGTTTGAAGAGGCCCTTACCGTTCGCTCCACCAACGTGGACAGCTCCGCCAGGGAGTCCGGATTGGAGTAATTGACAGCCATACGTGCAAACTTGGAATGTGTCTATACTCTAATTGCACCAACACCAGTAGAGTATCAACCAGAGAAGAAGAATGAAACAAGGGGAAACACAGAGAAAGATGAGTGATGTGGTGGTACACACGGGGGAAACTAAACCCAATTAGGCCCTTCTCCCCCCACCCCTACTAGAGAAACAGAATCACTTCGGAACTTCTTCTTCTACTCTTCCTTCACCTCATCTTTCTCCCTACTCTTTCTCCTTTTTCCTTTTTCCTTTTCGTTCGTCGCGACTCGAAAGCGACTCGCGTTTTGGTCTTTTGTCTTTGTTTCCATCTCCTTGGATCTTTGATCTCTCTCGCCTTATCGGTCCAGCGCTGCATCGCTTTTCCTCTCTTCCTTTCACAAGCCGCCCACCACTTCCCCCCCCCCAAAATCTCGACACGAATCAAGAACGACGATCATCAAATCACCACTGTTTCCCCGATTACCATCCCTCTCGTCGGTCTCTTCTTCTTCTTTCCTTTATACACGACTCATCCGACGTCGTGTAATTTGAAATTGGAGCTTTGGTTGACTGGGCCCGTCTGTTGTCCGCTCAAGACTTCCCTCATATTGCTTTGTTTGGATTCTGCAAGCTTGGCCTTTGATTGGACTTGCCCAACACCCCGCGACAACCCCCCTTCGACTACTTGATTTTATACTCTTGGTTTTTTTTTTTCTTCTCTCTCCTCTGTTCCCCTTTTTTTTCCCGGATACATTTCACGGTTGTGACTTTTTCTGTGACGAACGTGACATCTTTCGTATCGTCGTCTTTGTCGATCCCCATTTATCTTTGCTACACAGCATAGGTATTTCTTTTTCTATCCATTTGCATCACTCAATCCGACTTTGTCCCGATCGCTTTTTTTATCTAAAAATATTTCAAAGCCTATACACGATGGCCGAGAACGCTTCCGCTTCGACTCCTTCCACCATGCCTTCAGCTGCTCAGCCTGCTGCCGCTGCTCAGAATCAGCAGTACGATGCTGCTCAGGGTAATGGTCAGGCCAACCCCTCTCATATGCCTCCCCCACCACGCCCTCCGGTGATAATCCCCCAGAACAACAACCCCATTCCGACCGCTATTGGATCCCCCATGTCCGCCAATATGATGTCTCCAACAAGCGCCGGTGGCTACGTTCGTCGCGCGGCTCCGGAGCCCAACAAGAGGGCTCTCTACGTCGGTGGTCTGGACCCCCGGGTGACAGAGGACATTCTCAAGCAAATTTTTGAGACTACTGGCCATGTGGTTAGCGTGAAGATTATCCCTGACAAGAATGTGAGTACATTAGGGGGCGAGGTTGGTTGACCCACAGCTACTCCCCTGAGTCGAGGCCTCAGTCAAACATTCTCAAGTTTGACTTTGGATGGCACACGACATGTTTTCTACCATATGAATAGGGCTGATTTTCACAGCAGTTTAACAGCAAGGGCTATAACTATGGCTTTGTTGAGTTCGATGACCCTGGTGCGGCTGAGAGGGCTATGCAGACTTTGAATGGACGCCGAATCCACCAGTCGGTGAGTATTTCCACTACTTTCGTACTTTTGGTTCCTGTTTTCTAATGTGATCTTCTTCAAAGGAAATTCGTGTCAACTGGGCTTATCAATCCAATAACACCAACAAAGAGGACACTTCCAACCATTTCCACATCTTTGTCGGCGACCTGAGCAACGAAGTCAACGACGATGTTTTGACTCAAGCTTTCTCTGCCTTTGGCTCCGTCTCTGAGGCCCGTGTGATGTGGGACATGAAGACTGGACGTTCGCGTGGATATGGCTTCGTCGCTTTTCGTGATCGCAGCGATGCCGACAAGGCGCTTAACGCAATGGACGGCGAGTGGCTGGGCTCTCGCGCTATCCGTTGCAACTGGGCAAATCAGAAGGGTCAACCCTCCATCTCGCAACAGCAGGCTATGGCTGCTATGGGCATGACCCCCACCACTCCTTTCGGTCACCACCACTTCCCCACTCAGGGTATCCAGAGCTACGATATGGTTGTCCAGCAAACTCCTCAGTGGCAGACTACCTGCTACGTCGGTAACCTGACTCCCTATACTTCCCAGAATGACTTGGTGCCGCTGTTCCAGAACTTCGGATACGTTCTCGAGACTCGTCTCCAGGCCGATCGTGGCTTTGCATTCGTCAAAATGGATTCTCACGAGAATGCCGCTATGGCTATCTGCCAGCTGAATGCGTATAATGTCAACGGTCGCCCGCTCAAGTGCAGCGTATGTTATCAGCCTTAAAAATATCTCGCCCCTGTCCCATTTTACTGACTTATAATTTGTACAGTGGGGCAAGGATCGTCCTCCAACCGGCCAGTTCGACAACTTCTCCCCGCAACAGGCGAATGCTACTTTCCCCAACAGCCCCGGATTCTTTCCTCAGTATGGCGGTCCTGCAAACCCCATGACCCAAGGTATGAGAATGCTTGTTCTAAAACCCCCAAAATATCAGAAGCTGATGATCAAATAGGTCCTGCCCCTGCTGGTCGAGGCTGGGACCAAGGTGCGAACAACTTTGGCGGACCTGGCATGCCCGCTCAGGGCTTTCCTCAGGGTAATGCTGCGGGCTACGGCCGTGGCCAGCCCATGTCCCCGTCTGGAAACTGGGACCAAGCCAACAGCAACTTCAACGGAGCCTACCAGGCGTAGATCTTCATTGGAAACCTTTGACTGCTGTTGACATCTTGCCACATACTACTTGGTTGTTGTGATTCTAGCTTCTATGGGGCTGGTTGTAAGATCACGCAAGCTAGTGATGGTCAAATCCACCACGGTGCTCCTGACTAGACCAGTCTCTTCCTTTCTTTCACCCTTTTACGCCCTCCTCCCGTCCTATCTCCCCTCTCCGTTCTAATTGTTGAAATTGTCTTTCCAAGTGGATTTCCCGAGCGTTCAAAATGCTTTTCTTTTGAATGGAATTTGTGTGTTGTGCACCGAATACCCCAAGTCCACTCTGTTGGTTCGATCTTTCTTTTACTGTTTTAAAGTGTTCAAGCACCTTTTTGAAGACCCTTTGGATGTTTGATTGATGTGCTGTGCTCTCCTAAAATAAAAGCGATCTTTCCTACTCTCTTTTTTTATACTCATTTGCCCTTGCAACCCGTTCTTGTGAATTCTTTTGATCCGATGTTATTGCATTGCCCTCTTAAGTATATTTTGCAGGGTTGAATTCGTTTCTTGTCTCCCCCCCCCTCTTTTTCTTAGGCCCATATTTTCTTTTCAACGTTTGATACTGCTTCTTCGTTACTCAAAACATGCTTTTTTTTCTCCCCTTCTCGCCCTCCCCTTACCATGGGCTGCTTGGTTGACAATTTGCCCTGATGGCAACTTCTTTTCTCGCCCTTTTTCTTTCTTCCCTCCCGAAGTATTCGTATTTGCCCGTTATGAGTCCCCTTGTCGTGCTTGACACCATCGGTCTTTGTGATTTTTTCCTATCTCATGCCTGCTGGCGTTCTAGCCGATATACCAATTTGCCTTTTTATCCATTCTTTCAATTCTTATATCCCTTGTCTCTTTTGCCTTCTTCTCTTTCTACCCTACTCTAGACACCTCGAGATAGGTCCTCTTGTCTCGCCTATGAGGATCACTTCTGTGACAGTTGGGTCTACCAGGTATCTGTATGTAGCCAGCATCATAAGCTCACATAGGAGAGAAATTTCGAATTGCTGAAAGAATGGCAGCCAATGAAAAGAGAAATATTATCTTGGTTGATTAGTTCTGATATGTCAAATCCTCTTCGCTTAGTCTTTCCAAATCTGGCGAATATCTCAGGTAGTTTTCGTGAAGGGATACGTCCGTAGCCCCAGCGCTTCATCGATGGAAAGCTGTGTAGGCGGGATGAGAAAATAGTATAAAAGTGACGAAAGAGAGGTCCTTTTCAGCCAAGATAATCAAAATACCGAGAAAACTTATACTACTCTAATTATTCTTTATTTAACCAAACTATCCATTTTGTAGGCCGGCACAGTTTGATGCCTGAGGCGTTATAAATTCCGCCCGCTCATGTCTCCAAATCCACTTCCCTTCAAACCCCCCCGGCTTTCACAGATACACAACCCAGGGCAACCTTCTACCATCCGGACAGGACTTACAAATGTTGGGTGACTGAAATACAGTGAGCTGAACGGTTCAGCTCACCGTTTTTACCCGCCTCAATGGACAATGACGAAAGCAACAACGCGAGATTCGCAGCCGTCGACGGACTCTCGAATCGCACGCGATCCAGCAGCGCAAGTAGCGGTCACAAACGAAGTCTCTCTGGCTCGCTCCTCTCTCGCCTTTCTTTCCTTCGTATGAGTCAGGCGACACAAGAGGAAGCCGATCCGGATACCATGGAACAAGACGGCGACACCGAGGACCTCGGATCCTCTTCTCATATTCATTCTATGACGGGCGAGAAGACGGGTAGTGGGAAAGCAATGTCGGCAGTAATACAGCAACAACGACGAACACGACGGCGGCGGGGGTCTTTGCGTAAGACTGCGCTACTTGGAACAAGACTTGAATCGAGGGATAAACGTGCGGCAGCAAGATCATCTATCGAAACTAGTGCCAGTATTCGCGGGGAACCTATTCTACAGCATGTGGAGGACGTGCCGCGATCAATGAGAGAGCATACATCACCTCCAAACGATTTTAATACGGCGAGTGGCGGCTTTGGCGAGACTGGACAGGATATCCAGCCAAGCTGGTTTAGTACGAATACGGCGCAGAAGACACTTCGTTCCTCTTTCGCGCGTCGTCGACAGGGGTTACCGCAAAGCAAGGATAATAATTTACTTGGTGAGGAGGTTGGGACAGATGACGAGGATCTAATCTCTTTCCCGCGCATCAATCCGAATAACAGTGGAAATGGCGCGAACAAGAACTCCAGTCCTGCAAATACACTTCGCCTTCCTGCTCAGTCTTCCGGCTCTGAGCCATACGGGTTCCCTCCTCAAGCGGATACAGCTTATCGACCTGTTCATCGCAAGTCATCACCTTTATCAACGCACCCCGTGGAAATAAAGAGTAATTCTGATATATCATGGGATTATTCTGAGACAGAGTGGTGGGGATGGATCATTCTGATCGTGACATGGCTGGTCTTTGTCGTGGGGATTGGAAGCTGTTTCGAGGTTTGGAGTTGGGCGTGGGATGTTGGAGAGACGCCTTATGCTCCGCCGGAGTTGGAGGATGATCCAACTCTGCCTATTGTTGGATATTATCCTGCGTTGATTATTCTTACGGCTGTTATGTCGTGGGTTTGGGTCGTTGTTGCCTGGGTTGGTATGAAGTATTTCAAGCATGCCAATATATCTGGGGATGATAGTTGACCGGGTATGCGTCTTTTTTGTCTTATACAATTTGAGTTCATAGATACCATGTATTCTTCATTTTATAATAATTACCATGTTCTGACGACTAGCACACGTTACAGGCTAAAAAGCCATTCGTGAATCCAGGCTATCAGTACAAAGAAAAATATATTTGATAGTAGCATAGGTATGCACTGCATGGTAGATTGAAACCCCCGACTCCGAATCCATTCCTCGCTCTAGTTAATACCAATCTAGCCTAGTAAAACTCCTATTCATTTCCTTGCAGATCCCAACAAATGCTGATGTGCTTTATGCATAAATCCTCAATCAATGTGACACTGCGCAAGCATTCACATGGTTTGGCAAGGGCACCTCCAGTCCAATTCCTTTACCATCATTGACAGCGGCTTCTGGGGGTATCACAGTGGTAGCGGGTGCAGTAGTCACCAACCCTTTCGAGCTGGCATAGCAAGATGACCGGTCATGGGCTAGGTCTTCCCCATAGAATTCGTCTAGAATAGGGTGTAGCATCACAGTTTGCTTGTGAATTGTTACCACCGAGTTCGCTGGCACAGCTACCCAATTGTCTGAGAGAAAAAGTTAGCTTTCAAGCCCATCGTATTTGACTTGCTAAAACATGGAGTTTACTCACGTCGTTCAAAAGTGATAGGCTCACTAGCCACCAGCACAATATCGGCCCCTTTATCGTGACGCTCCATTTTGAAGTGTCCCTTCGTATTTCCCTCTTTCCACTTCGTGCCCGACGAGAAGTACAAGCTAGCAGGTTCATCTGTCTTACTACTGATATATCGTGTGCAGACAACGGTATGACCATCCGTCACCGCAAAGTTCAGAAGACTCCTGGTCTCCAAGTCGGCGATATTGTGTTTCTTAGGAGCTTCACGCACAAGTTCATTGATCTTGGCAATAGTCTTCATCATGACTCGGCGCAAAAGCGCCTGTCCAAACCCCTCAGGCCCTGGATCCGAACTAGGATCTACACCTTCTTTCTCAAGGAGGTCGAGGAAGAGCGCAAATGACCATTCGCTATCAGTCCCACCTTTAACGCCGAGGAACCATTTATCGGCAAGTGAGTCGGACAACGGTCGTTTGATATATTGGAATCCACCGATACCCCCGTTATGCATCCACATTAGGGTTTGGTGTTGAAATGGATGACAGTTGTTATCGGCGAGAGCCCCCTCAGTGGTTGCACGCACATGAGCGAATATCAGATTGGAGCATGTTTTGGAAGCCAAACGTTCTAAATTCTCACAGTTCCAGGCTGGGAGTGTGGAAGTGAAAATGCAGGGCTCTGGGCCTAATTTAGGATCGGTATAAAATCCAACACCGAAGCCATCACCGTTAACTGGTCGACGGTTATCCTTTTGCTATGCGTTAGCTTTTTATCTGATTTTCACTCTTATTTTCGACGGATTCTGGCCGTATGTCGACATGGGAGCGGACAAGCCTACCAATCGTAATCTGGAGTCATAAGACTGCGTAAGTATGGAATGACTTGGTTCTGTGACCAGTTTACTGAGACGAATCTCATTCAGTCCCTTATAGATCTGTTGGATGTGACTGTCAGTGTTTATTGCCCGTACACATTACCCATTCAAACTTGACTCACCAAGAACCGACACATATTGATGATTTGAGTAGCCCCAAAGTGGCTATTTAAGATCCAAGATATGTAAAATTGACAAATAGCACGAGTCAAAGCCCTATGAGGATTTTGAGCAAGACTGATTAACCACCTGTGCCCCCAGTTGCCAGCTCCAAAAGGCTTGACTGATCGTTTGTTAGGCGTTGACGGGTGGAAGTGTGTCACCGACTATCGGCACGAGAGAGTACAATATATCAACCACAAACTGAGCAAGCTCACGCCAAAAAATAGAAGAAATTCAAGTTTATCACAAATGAACGAAAGAGTAAAAAGCAAAAATAATATCCAACAGAGGGAAAACCACCCCCTTGTCTACACCGCACTCTCTTCTCTACAGCACGTCATTTAGACTCACGTGATGAGTGACTACGGCGGACGAAGCGGCCAATTTGCGCGGGTCACGTTGATGTCAGCGTTGATCTTCCCAACTTTCACTCTTCTTCCATCTTTAATGAGATCCAACAAAAAGCCATGAGTGGGAGAATCCTCTCCCATAGACTCGCCCCGCTGGTGCGAAACGGGGTAGCACGCAACTTCCACCATGCTGGTTCAAGGACAGGAGGCTTGCTGCGCGCCGATGGAGGTGCTGCTTTGAGGGGACGCGCATGGCCTATAGGTGCAAGTGCTATTCACAATGTCCCTACTGTCCGGGAATTCTCGTTTAAATATGGCCGATTTTTACCAAAGCTTGCTATGAAATTCGCTCGCATCCCAGCTATGTTTGGAGGTGCTACGGTAGCGGGCCTGGCCTACGTCCAATATCAAGCCACCCGTATGTGATTTATTTATGGTTTTACAGGGGGTATCGTTGCAAACTAACATTTTTACCTAGAGGCTGGAAATTACGCAATCGACATTTTCAAGAGTGCTGGCGAAACAGCAAGCAACACGGCGTCGAGTTTATTTCAGGGTCTTCAGGATGTGGCCGAACAAACACAACGGGGTTGGGACAAGACAACTGAAGATGTCGAACTTCCCGAGTGGCTTCAGAAAATCCTTCGAGTCGATGAAGAATCGCAATCCGGTGGGTCAGGAGGTGGAGGTAGAAAGGAGCCCAAGGAAGGCCGGGCTGTGGTCGGAGGGGCTGCTGCTTCGGGTGCTGCCTTTGGCTACGATCAATCCGATGAAGAGGATACTCGAGCCGAGCAGAAGGTCGCCGAAGATGACCAGATGATGCTTCTTACCCGCAAAATGATCGAAATTCGCAACATTCTCCAATCTGTCGGTCAATCAGGAACTCTGACCCTTCCCTCCATTGTTGTCATCGGATCGCAGTCATCTGGCAAGAGCTCGGTACTGGAAGCTATCGTGGGCCACGAATTCCTGCCAAAGGGCTCCAACATGGTGACTCGACGACCTATCGAATTGACCCTGGTCAATACCCCCAATGCGCAGGCGGAGTACGGTGAATTCCCAGCCTTAGGACTTGGTAAAATTACCGACTTCTCCTCTATCCAGCGCACCTTGACCGACCTTAACCTCTCAGTCCCGGAGAAGGACTGTGTTTCAGATGATCCGATTCAGTTAACAATTTATTCGCCGAATGTTCCAGATCTGTCGATGATTGATCTACCTGGCTATATCCAGGTTGCTGGACATGATCAGCCCCCAGAGTTGAAGCAGAAGATCGCGGATCTTTGCGACAAGTATATCCAAGCACCGAATGTCATTCTGGCCATCTCGGCAGCTGATGTCGATCTTGCGAACTCGACAGCTCTGAGATCTAGTCGTCGCGTGGATCCTCGGGGAGAGCGCACAATCGGTGTCATCACTAAAATGGATCTAGTCGACCCTGAGCGAGGTCATGATGTTCTTTGCGATAAGAAATATCCTCTTCGGCTGGGTTATGTGGGTGTCGTCAGCCGAATCCCACAAACCACTGCTCTCTTCTCTCGAGGCTCTGGAAACATCACCAGTGCTATCTTGAAGAACGAGAATGCATTCTTCTCGGCACACCCGGACGAATTTGGTCCCCAATCAGAGACCTCAGTTGGCGTGTCAACACTGCGGAAGAAGTTGATGCATGTCCTTGAGCAGACGATGGCGTCTAGCTTGTCGGGAACGCGGGATGCCATCAGCCAGGAACTCGAGGAGGCAACATATGAATTCAAAGTACAATACAACGACAGACCGCTGAGTGCTGAATCATACCTCGCCGAGAGTCTAGATGCCTTTAAGCATTCGTTCAAAGCATTTGCCGAGAGCTTCGGCCGACCGCAGGTTCGGGAGATGCTGAAGGCTGAGCTCGACCAGCGTGTTATGGATATTCTAGCCCAACGATACTGGAACAAGCCGGTTGAGGACCTAGACACCGTGATGATGGAGCTTGATCCCTTGAAGGACTTGCCCAAGGCTGACCCAGAGTCTTTGTTCTGGCATCGTAAGCTGGATGCATCTAGCTCTTCTTTGACAAAGCTCGGAATCGGTCGTCTCGCTACTACAGTAGTCGCCAATTCCCTCCAGAACCATGTTGAACAGCTTCTGGCATCTTCCACGTTTGCCTCCCACCCTGGGGCCTATAAGCAGATCACGGATGCCTGCAACAGCATCTTGAACGATCGATTCTTTAGTACCAGCGATCAGGTCGAGAATTGTATCAAGCCTTTCAAGTTCGAAATCGAGGTCGAAGACTCCGAGTGGTCCAAGGGAAGGGAAAATGTAAGCAAGGTACTCAAGGAAGAGCTCCGAGCTTGCGAGTCAGCTATCAAGCATACCGAGGATCTCGTGGGCAAGAGAAAACTCAAGGATGTAATGGCATTTATCGACAAAGTGCGGAAGGGTGACATCTTGTTAGAGGGCAATGGTGCTGGCGGCGCCGGTGGCTTTAGTGCTGCTCTGCTCGAGCGAGGTAAGCTGCGATAATCTAACAAACTCCTAGCCCTTATTGAATCGAAACTAATCCACTTTAAGGACGAGAGGGTGTCTTCCTACGGGATCGAGCCGATATTATCAAGATGAGAATGATGGCCGTACGATCCAAGCAATGCGCCTCGCAGAAGAACAAATACTATTGCCCAGAGGTTTTCCTCGATGTAGTAGCAGATAAGCTCACATCAACAGCAGTGCTTTTCCTCAACGTCGAGCTTCTCTCCGAATTCTACTACAACTTCCCTCGAGAATTGGACATGCGTCTCGGTAGACACCTCTCGGATGAAGAAGTTGAGCGTTTTGCCCGTGAAGATCCTCGAGTCCGTCGTCACTTGGATATCATCCGCAAGAAGGAACTGCTAGAGCTAGCCCTACAAAAGATCGAGGGTATCCGACAATTAGACGGTCGAAGCATGCACCGCAACTCCGATCGGGCCCAAGCCGCGAAGGAAACTCGCAGCCGCTGGAATATCTTCTAAGGAATACCTGCCATTCTCTGCGAAATCTGTTCGATGTACCCTTCTCATACCCTCACCCCTTAGTTAGATACCTCTCCCGCCCCACAGTTGTAATTTTGATACCTTTCTGTCGTCTCTATTCCCCTCACTTTTGTTTCTGGAGAGTTGACGATTTCTTCTTTCCCCGTTGGGGTAATCTGCACTTTTCATAAGTTGCCATTTGTACATACAGTTGGAGTCAACCAAAATATCGCATATACTAGTCCTTGATAATTATAATTCTCAAATGCCTGCAATAATTTGGATTTACCTTGGAAATCTGATAAATGCAGTGCCGAATAGCGGACTACATGACTAATTTCTGAAAATACTAAAGAAGACATAATTGGAAATAGATACTATAACCAATAGAATACCCTATAACCCACTTCCCACCAATTTTGAGTGATATACATAACATATAAATCCACTTGGCATAAATTAATAATAGTAGCACATCACTAGTAGAAGTCAACATATCAAAATTGTCAAAGCACGCCTTCCCTTCATAAATTCTCAAAACAGATGCACCTGTGACAACGTTCAGCGCGTGACATAGTGTCTCCGGCTATCTAACCACCCAACTCATAGATATTATCGTGAGTCTGGTTATTCGAAATTGCACTTGAGCTCCTATATCCTGATATAAGGCTTTCTGGATGTCCTTTATCGCTAGGCTGGGAGTAGTGGAGACCGGGTTCCCTGGACGGGTCTGATACAAAGTGTAAGCTTAAATCCACGGAGGCTGTTCACTGTCAATTTTCGTACCTGGTAGTTCATGATGACCCTGGTAATCCGTTTGAGGCTGCGGGTGGTCGTAATTGCTTGGTAGCTCCGCTACCATATCACTGGTAGATTTGTATGGTCCAGGCTGGGACGAGTGGGCTAAACTCTCACGTCTTTTAGACATCGATCCCCATCGTGGATGTTCTGTCAGAGACTTATTTGACGTTTCTGACAATTGATCTACATCGGACCGTGGAGATTGCAATGGAGACTGTGATGAGGGAAATAAACCTGAACGATCTGCAGGATTAATAGTCTTCAATTTTCCATCTTCCATGAAAGCCTGTAAAACACCCGCATCAAGAAGTTCGGCTTTCTTAATCAGACGATCCACTAGTACTTTCGAAGCTGCTTTCATTTGACTCTTGACAAATGAAACCAATGTGAGATTGCATTCGATTTGGATGTCTTCGCGTAAATAAAGTCCACTTTCCGGCTCCCCATCTACTCGGAATTCCTTCGGTTTGGACGATTCATTCGGCTGATTTCCGCCAATGCGCCATTTGCTTCGAATATCTATTCCCAGTGGAACGAAGGTATGTGTTTGTAGGCCCCATGACGTATTTTGAAAACTGCCTTTGAAGCTAATCTTACCGGATCCTAGCTTGCCTAGTCCGGGGAGATATTGAACTCGTTCGATAATCTCGTACCATGTCGAGTAATATTCATCGGCAGCCGCATCTCTAGGAGCCTTGATGGGATGATATGACAAAACCAGCGGATTAAGCGTGATGATTTCACCGTGGCTATGTAATATGTCCAGAGCTAGCTGACGAGGCACGCACGATGGAATCGGCGTGATATTGATATATGATTCCTTCTTTCGCAGCATACTGGGTGATAGTCGGAAATTAATGTGCAGATTTTATATAGTTCTTGAAGGTGGATCGTCTCTCAGTAGCGTGCAGATGCGAGGTTAAAGTAGCGCACGGAATTCATCGACGTTGGCATTATCAGCCCCCCTCGTATTTCTCTCTGCTTACGGCGGGCGCCTAAAAATCAAAAACAGACCCCAAATGAAAGATTCTATTTCTCACCGCCTCTGCAAGTACTCGATTACACTTTGTGGGTGTATTTCTCTTGTTGAAATTGAGAATTATACTCATGGTCTAATGCATGTGATGTATAGAGTTGATTTTACGATATTCTTTCAGCTGGATAACGCCTGAAAGTAAAACCACGAGCAAGCGGGGAGCTACTAGTATTGTGATCTCTAAGTATAGTTTATCTATCTCTATTATTTCATACCATTTCTAGTATTAGTCAATGTCAGATTCTGCTCGAAGGAACCCTTTAGTGATGGATGACTGGATCTTTGTAAACAAGCATGAACCTGTTCTAACAGACCCAGACGACGTGGCTTGAAAAGAGCTGAATATCTCTTTGTGAGCTACCAAAAAATAAGTTAGAAGCAGCCTCTCACGTCAGCCTCAATTAATTAATACTATCAGTCTTGGAAGTATAAGCTACAACTAGTATACTATGGGAGGTGAGTACTTAAAGAGTATATAATGTTAATCGAACGTTGAATAGACATTATTGCCGACTGTACATGCAAATTGACACGAGCTTTTATGGTTACAGTTACGAGATTTAAAGATTATCACGTAGACGGGTAGTTTTCAGCTTCATTCCGATCCTTTTGTTAATTTATTGGTCAAAGGGGAATCACCAGCGTATTACAGTAGTAGCTGGATAGGTTCAGAAATACCTCTACGAGAGCCGCATATGAACCTAGGTTTAAGGTAGTAGATACATAGTATTGATAACTAGCGATACAACAGCAGCCTCCATCATTATCTTACGAGTAAAGGTATAGATCAAAGGTAATTGGAACAGAATCATTGGCTCAAAATAATTATGACAATGATTAGACCCAGTCTATCAGTTCCCATAGAATACAGCCCAAATAAAAAGGAAAAGGGAAAACCAAGTAGAAACATACAAAAAGGGAGAGCGGATTAATGCTTTTTCCTGTCCAATTCCCAATCCAAAATGATCTGTCAAGTGGAACACCTCCGTTCATATCATTGCGATGAGGGAAAAAAGGTATACATGGGGAGAATGGATGATATGAGGAAGAAAACCAACTAACAGGACTAACGGCGGGTTATCGGAAATTTGCGAAACGGGTGGTGGATATGTCTATCTCAAGAAACAAACGGAAATAGGTGAAAGGAAAAGATGAACCCCAAAAGGCTGACAATGGGACGTGGAGCTGGCGTGGCGTTTCAAGGTTGTGAGTTAAGTGATGGACACGGAAGAGGATTTGTCCGTGTATTGAACAGGAAAGGAAATGAAGGGTCGTGTGCCAATGATACGGCCATTCTTGGAATAATTTGCATGCAATATGTTTACTCGCGGGAGACGTCACGGCCGAACAGGCGGGCCTTGATCCAGTCAACGGCGACCAGAACACGGTTGCGAGCTGTGATTAATGTTAGAGATATGATTCGAAAAGTTGTGCGGATGGAATTGAATTGGACACTTACAGCTGAAGCACATGCTCAGGTAGGCACTGCGCCAGAAGAGGTAGGTCAGGGTACCACCACTGGCGATGTTGCCAGAGAGCCAGGTGATATCGGCAACGGCACGCTCCTTACCAATGTAGGCCAAGCTACCTTGGTGGGAGTACTGGAAGGGACCAATCTGCTTGGTTCTACGGAGCTGCTTCTGGCGCTCACGGATCTCATCAAGAATCTGATTGCGCTCATCGTTGGACTTGGCCTGGGACTGGGTGTCGGACAGGTGCTGAAGTTCCTTTTCAATGGCATCAGTCTTGGCCATGGTGTTGAAGAGACGAGCCAGGAAGGCACCCTCCTGACCGGCAACCTGAGCAGTGGGAGCATAGTTGGTAATAGCACAATCGCCAACGGCCCAGATGTTCTCGGCACCGTTCACGACAAGGTATTCGTTGACAGCAAGACCACGGCGGGAGTTCTTCTGAGCGGGGATCTGACCCATCAGATCACGGATAACAGGGCGAACGGCGTTACCAGTGGCCCAAACCAGCAGACCGTAGGGGATAGTCTCGATAACCTTGGTTCCATCAGGATTAGTGACCTCGGCCTCAATGTACTTGTCGGTGACATTCTTGACCATAGTCTTAGTGCGGATGGTGATCTCTTCCTCCTTGAAGGTCGATTCGGTGTAGTCAATCAGTTGTTTGGAGAACATGGGCAGAACGTTGGGCAGAGCTTCGACCAGAGTAACGTGGAAGTTGTCCTGAATCTCGGGGATCCACTTCTTCAGATCATCGTTGAAGAAATCCTTAAGCTCACCAGCGAACTCGACACCAGTGGGGCCACCACCGACGACGACCATGTGCAGCAAGCGCTTGACCTCATCGGGAGTCTGATCCTTGAACATAGCAGTTTCGACACAATCCATGACACGCTTACGGATGTTCTGAGCATCGTTGACCTCCTTCAGGAAGCACGAGTTCTCGCGAACACCAGGGATACCTACGAGGTTCCTGTTAGTTTGGGTCTAAAGGTAATCTCCAAGGGCTTAAATGGAGAGAGGTGAGTATCCTACCAAAAGTCGCGTTCTCGGCACCAACACCGATAACCAGCATATCGAAGGGGACCTCAGTGTGGGAGATATCGCCCTTGATTTCCGAGTCATCGCTGATGTAAACGACACGCTTCTCATAATCGATCTTAGTAGCTTCGGCTTCAAAGAATTTGACGGTGGCCTTCTTCTGACGGAGAATGTTGCGAATGGGCTCCATGATCGAGCGGTGCTCGATCAAACCGGTGGTACATGAGGGCAGCAGGGGAGTGAACAGGAAGTAGTTACGGGGGGAGACGACAATGACGTTGTAGTTTTCGGTATCGAGTTTCTTCAGAAGGGAGACGGAACCCCAACCGGTTCCTACGGGGGCAAGGGTATTAGCAATGGATTATCCATCATCAAATCAGATGTGGACGATGTCATACCGAGAATGACGAGGGTTTTCTTCGAAGGATCGGGCTCAAACTGCTCTTCGGGGTGACGGAGTTCGTAGATACTGTAGGCCATGGCACCGGTGAGACCGAGACCGGTCAGCCAGGTCAGACGCCATGCCCAGCGGAGGAAACGGAAGCGCTTCTTGGGCTTAGGAGCAGGTGAAGGGGAAGGAGAAGGAGCAGCAGCATCAGCGTATCCGCGACGGCCAATAGGCGAAAGTGACTGAGTAACTGAGCGCAGCGGCTTCGCGCGGAGGACCTGCGAAGTCGCGATGGACTGGCGCGACAGCGAGGGCAGTTGCATCATTGACCGGGTGGCCATTGAGCGCATCGCTAGCGAGGGGCCAGCCATGATAGGGTTGGCAAAAAGCCCAAGGGGGGTTTTGGGGGGGGAGGAGAAAGATGGAGGATGAAGAGGGGATGAATAAAGAAGAGTCAGAAGAGAGTCGGGAACTACGGGATAAAAAGGCCCTTTTTCGATTTGAGGCAGCACAAACTCTCCCTCCAAAAAGAAAAAAAGAAAAAAAAAATCTTTCGATAAGGTGATTGCGTTGCTGTTTCGGGCGAATCGGTGTACCCGGCGGGTCCAAGGGGCTGTCTATCGGGTACTTACTTTAAATACTGATTTACTATGGCGTGCGGAGGTACCTCCTTGACCGGGTGTGCGGAGCCGCTCGCCAGAAGCTCCGGAGGGTGATTCAGTCTACTAATTAGAGTAATAGAAATTGTCATAAGCCATTGACCTCTTATATGAGTCCGATATCTTATTATTTATTTCTAATACAATATCGCATATGTTGTAGCTGGGAGAAATGATCTCGAGTCGAGGGATTAGAATATGGGGAATGGCTAGTTCCGAGCGAGCTCCGAGCTGGCATTTCTGGACCCATTTTTATTTTTATTTTTTTACTTTTTTCGCGGCAAAATGGGCTTGAAAATGCGATAGAAAGGGAAATTCAAGAGAAATAAAATTGGAGACGTGAGGGGAGCTTTGAATATCCCTCCATCCCCAGTGAGGAGAAATTAACCGCTGAGGAGATCTCCAATTTTCCAAACATCCTCTACTACATACAAGTACGATATATTTTATTATTCTATACTTGATTATATCACTAGGCATATTCCATTCTATTTATACTTATATATATATCTCTCTCTCTACAAGTACATCAAATAATCCAATCCAAGTTTCAACTGAATTCATGTGAATATACTTCAGACTGTTCCCCCGACATCACCCGCCCCGGGAAATCTCGTCAAGCTCGCCAGTGACTCAGCCTTAAAAAGTGAATCTTCAAAATGGAATCTGGGGAAATTCTGGCTTCTGTTGGTCCACTCCATCCACTTGATCACCTGGTCTTTCCGTATTCTTCCTCCTACAGTGTACTTCCTTTACCCGAAGTCGCCCAGAACTCCGACTCGAGTACACCCTCAGCGGCTATATCCATAGATAGCCTTTCCCACCATTCAGCCCCTTAAGCACTTCAGCACCGTCTAGCATGACGTAGTTTTACCGCGGAAAGATTCGCTATTGGTCTGCTCGGCGGATCAGATGGCCCTAGACAATTTCTAGAACAGCTCACCGAAAGAATTCGATGCATTGGTAGATGGAAACTGCTGGCCGAACATGATATTCTCGCCCCGTCTTGCCATTTCAAGAGATTGATTCAACTATACTCAAGTGTATACACTGACATCTGAGAAAATGCATTGTCAAAAATCAGCGATTAATTATCCAAATTTGAACTAACCCTGCTGGTGCAGTGGTCTGTTCTATCACTAGTGCACTGGCACTCGTCTGTTGCCATCTTCAGCCGGAATTTGAAAGCCGGAATTTGATCACGCGGAATTTATTAGTACAGATGATCTAAGACTATCAATCAATAACGGGAAACTGTCTTCTCAATGCGATAGACTCACAGGTGCTAGTAATCACAATAAATCATAGATGCAACTGACACAATGGTTTGGAATATAAGAGTATTGCACGAGTGTAGTAATAGTACCCGTGACCTTAGAGAGTTACCATCTATACAGTAGCTGGCAAATTCACCCTAATGGTTACATCCGTACTATTGCATGACTAACTTAAGCCCAAGGTTATATGTTCGACAAGACATCCACAGCGTAGGTACGTTGAGTCGTATGGACAATAAAATCCTTGTCTCATTAGACATTGAATGCCATGCGTTCCAAGTAGTGTGATATAGTTGTCATTGTCATTCCGTCAAGGATACCCCACTAGGCCAAAGGAATTCCAAGGCAAGATTCAAGACAATGGCTTGAGGCAGATACTCAAGCTTATTTGGAATCCATTCGATTACATGGATGTAATCGAAGCTCCATCGCATAAAGTTACTGTGTATCATAGCAGCCCTGCTACTTAGGCAAGTCTATGGACTACGATTTACGTGGGAATATCACTATAAAAAGGATAAAGTTGTATGAAAGAACACGTTCCAGGCTATTTATACATGTACATCGCTCAGACATGAGCGTAAAAGTCAATCCAACATCAACAGTACAACCCCAAATCACTAAATTACCAAAGTCTGTTCTCCGGTAGAACCTTCTCCTTCTTAACACCAGCAGTCGACTTACGATCCTCAGGCGAACGGAAGAACAAGGAAGGTCCCTCCATAGGCTTCAGCAAGTGACTCAGATATCCACGGTGAGCAGGGTCACGATAATACTCAATATCACGACGACGGGTAGGATCCGGAAGACGATAGCGGAAGCCAAGAGCCTTCATAATGTTCGACTCGGTCAGGTCCTCAGGAGCCTTCTCGGCCTTAAGCAGGTCCTTGGAACCGCTCTCAGCGGACCAGGCCATGGAGATGAAAGGGTGCGACTCCATGCGGAGGATATGTTGAATAGCCTGGCGAGTGTAGAAACGAGTTGTCACTGAGCCGCCGGCGGCTTCGACGGCGGAAATGGCGGAGGCGGAGGCGCGCGAAACGACCAGGTGGATTGGTTGTTTCAGGGCGAACTCATTGCCGCCGAGGATCTTGACGCCTTCTTTTGCTTGGTGGATGCAGCGTGAGTGAGCTAGTTCGCGGATTGTGATGGGGCGGGTTGGATCGATACGGCCTTGATCAATCCATTCTTGTATGCGGGTAAGGTTCACAGGGGCGAGCTCGGTGAAGAAACTATTAGGGTGTTAGATAATTTTTGACTGTTCATTTCCTTTTCAATCGCTTCCATATATCGATGGAAGTGCGATTGAGTGTGCAGTGGAAATCAAAATGCTGATGGGTTGAAGAATAAAGACGTACTGGTTCGTGGCTCCGCGTTCACCGTGTACGATAATATCCTTGGTCTGACCACCATTGAAACCCGCAGGAACCTTTCCGTGCTGACCTTGACCCTTGTGTCCACGACCGGAAGTTTTACCTTTGCCGGAGGCAGGACCACGTCCTCGTCGGATGCGTTTGTTGTAGGCTGAGGGATTGTCGGAGAGAGAGGAAAGAATGTGAGCGCCGCGCGATTGTTGAATCTGGGGCACAAGGAAGGCCAAAGGGGAGGATTGAGTAATTGGCTTGGTGATAAATTGCTGAAGCTGCATAGGCAGCCCCATCAGTCGAGGAGTCATGATGTGGATGGACTTGAAAGGTTGTCAGTTGAGGTGCAGCCGTATCATCAAAGCAAAGATCTCGAGCGGTCGGAAGAACGTCGGGCCGGGCGTGTATTTATGTGCGCCAAAGTTTTCCGGATAAGACTACTTCAAGTACTTTTTGGCTCTCTCCAGATCAAACACCATACTCGCCATTACCTGTAAATCTATTCTAAAATCTCAGAATAGGATATTGCTGATATGACTTCTAATTTTTTTTTGAATTTGCTAAACTACTATTGTATTGTTTGCTAACTAAATAAGCGCCTTGTATGCGAATGCGAATGCGACCGGAGGTATTTCTCCCAGTCGTACTTGTAACAAAAGAGCAAACCCCAAGACAGAATACCGGTGAACGCCAGGAAAGCTATTCCAGCAATTGATGTTGCAAGAAAGCCGATGAGAAAACCTCCTTCTAGTTTGGTGAAACGCCAGACAAAATGCTAAGACGATGATACCGTACATGATGAAGACAGAATAAAGAAATGATAAGAGATGTACAGCGAATGAGGAAGGTAATCGTGTAAGTGGTCGTAGCGCGGATGAGGTCGTCAGAAACATGTAGAAAATTCAGCCAGCGAAGGGCTGCGATGGTGGAAAGTAGGGCTGGAAAGATCCCTGGCTCCACGCATCAGGCTGGATGTAGGGCAACAAGCCTGTCTTGCGATCGGCCGACGTCTTTCCCAGCGGTTGATAGTGCATGTGGTCAAAAGGAACACTGCGTTGTGGTTGAAGAGATGAGGTGGGTGGCGGAATAAGCAATGTGTTCACAGAGCGGACGGGACGGTAAGGAGAATTGCGGTTGGCGAGAAAGAATGATGGAGAGAGATGAGTTTGAGGGGTGTGCACAGAGTATGCAGATACAGCAGGGGAAACAGTGCCAGACGACACGCCATAAGGCGCTTGATGATGACGACCGATGTCCGGAAGCGACGGCGCATTGTAAACCCCTGATGATACTGCGGGGAGGTTGGCAGAGGGGATTTGCTGAGCCCAGTTCTGAGAACGGTTGTAGACGGGTGGCATCAGAGCCGGAAGTTGAGACATGGCGGAGGAGGGTAGAGACTGGGCCATAGGGTTGGAAGTAGGTGCTAGGTTTGGAGGTGGGAGGTGTGAAACCGGACCAGCCATCGGCGCTTGAGCGAGAGGGGCCGAAGTAGGTGTCATAGATGGCAAAGTAGGCATTCCTGCCATAGACGACGGGACAGTCAAGGAAGGAGTAGGGAGAGCAGTGGAGCGAGCAACCCGTTTGGTAGGGTGCAGCTCATTGTCTTCATCCCGGCTTCGCTTGCGAGGGCCACTCTGCGGCACATCCCCAAGGTAGGAAGGTGTAGGATAGGGAAGACCGGGAGCTGATGAGTACCAGTTTGGTTGTGATTGTGGTCGAAACACATCAGATGGAGGCGAGGGAAGCTTGGACGATGGCGACTGAGACTGCAGACGTGGCGGCGAGAGCTGCAGCACAGGGGTCTCGGTCTCGAGAGGCAATTGAGAAGCCTTGTTAAAGAAGTCCCCAAAAAGACCAAGCTTATTATGCCAGCGAGTCCATTCGGACTCTGAGGAGAATAAGTCGTAACGGATGTTGCTGAGAAACTCAACCTCCATAATGTGGATCTCCTGCACGGCGATGCCTGATACCTCGGCCCACGTCTTATTGGTGTAGGTATTATCATCCAAAACTAGAATGAGTCAGCATGTGGTTCACCAATCACAGCGCGGATATTGTAGGCGGTCAATTGATACGGCCATGACTTACATTTATTGCCGAGCATCAATGCAACCGTCATCAGGCGGAATTCACTGCCCTTCTTGCCTTTGACACTCGCATTGAACTTCTTCAATCGATAAACAAAGAGAAGAGCGAGCAAAATCACATTCTGGCTGACTTGTGTCGTTGACAAGATTGTGGAAACCCATTTTTGAAAGCCCGCGGTGGGGATGGCTTCGGGAACGATAGAGGGTACAGGGTTACGTCGGTCTTCGATTGCTTGGATTTTGGAGGTTTTCTCGAACCAGAAAAGACAAGTCATCTGCCATTGAGTTATGTTAGCTGAGCTTTCACCGATGAAGATCACGCTGAGAGAAGGTTGAATCATACCTGAGCAGCAAATTCAGCCAGGGTTCCTTTGGTATTGTTAATCGAAGACGGAATCCGAAGTTGTGAGCCTCCCGTCGTTCCTGTCGATTTCTTTTGGGTTGATTCCGAGGCTGGAGCTTCTTTCGCGGGGGCAGGTTGGCTATGTGGCTTCATTGCAGACATCATCGATGAAGAAATGGAGTCGAAATGAGAACGCGAGTTGGTGTAGGCATGCGAAGGAAGCCCAACTAATCCGTGAGCCTTGGATCCATAGTTGAAGGGTGGGACGGCGTTGTAGGTCAAGCCGGTCATATCGCTGGGGGGAGTTGGAAGACCGTCCCGGAAGGGAGCAGTCCAATGTGATGTTGAGGGCTCGAAATTCGGTTTGCGAGAGTAGGATTCTTGAGAGGCAGGTGTGATGGAGCCCGATGTCAAGGAAGATCGATAATCGAAGGTTGAAGAAGACATAGGGATCGAGTTCAAGTAGTAGATTCAAGATCCAGTCGACACATATAGGTGAATGACAAGGCGAATTTCAGGAAGGAATGTCAAAGGAGGCCAAGTCGAAAGAGTTTCAATACTCCATTCTCTTGCAGTTTTAGCACCGACAGGGTTTTGTTCCCTGGATTAATTGTTAAAGCTGTAGCTGAGAGTTCCTTCACAATTGAATATGCGGTTGAATGTATGAGCGTGCTCCAATTGTGCATATGACGATCAATCAGCCAGTGAAGGAATCAGTCAATACAAGATGTCAATTCGAAACAAATTTCTGAAAAAAGAACAGAAAGAATGAGATCAAGAAAGAAAGGCGAAAATAGGATGGAAGTGAAAGAAGCTAAGGAAGTCTTCACAGCCAGAGGGGCAAAGAATGATGTATATGGAAATAGCCAAGCCAGGCCTATCGAGAAGTAGGCGAACTAAACCAGGCTAGAGGGAACCGCTCATCTAAGAGTGGCACCGGCAGTAAATTCGAGAAAGGAAAATTAAAAAAAAAAAGGTTCAAAAAACAAGAATAATAATAATAATGATAATAATATAAAAGTAAAAGAGAAAAAGAGGAAATCAATGTAGGTAGTTTCCAAAAAGAAAACGTTCACGGCTAAGCGGGAAAGAAAAATAAAATCAAATAAATTGGAGTGAGGTGGAGGATAAGAAAAATAATAAGGATGAAGTCAAGGCATCATCTCCATCCTTCTTTTTTTCTTTTTTTCTTTTTTTCTTTTTTCTTTCCTTTTCTTTTCTTTTTTTTTTTTCCAAGAAAGAACCAAGTC
>Ga0209673_1001134_pt1 | contig 29406 bp, 17 predicted proteins | sample AraplaCol_mMS_r2_2_FD_184274 | JGI IMG/M metagenome (GOLD analysis project Ga0209673, IMG submission 184274) | Arabidopsis root microbial communities from North Carolina, USA - plate scrape MF_Col_mMS_r2 (SPAdes) (version 3) | ecosystem: Host-associated > Plants > Roots > Endosphere | place... | reverse complement strand
ACCACTTAGATTCAGCTGATTATTATTACTACTTGGGCGATCTATCTGTATTCTATTTTTGAATAGAAGAAACATATACAGTCTACTATAGATCTAATCTGAATCAATCGATAAAGATTTAGTTTTCAAACAGCTAGAATAGATTAAATATTCTCAAGTTCTGGTAATAAAATAAATATAATATAAATATAAAAAAATTAAAAAGAATCGAATTATCTTTTGTGGCGGTTATTCCAGATTCTTGTACTAGAAAATTATAGTCTATAATTTATAGAATATTGTTAGTAAACAGCGAATTTTTCGGAAATTATGGTTTAGAAACCAGTATACAATAATTTATATATTTATCAAGAGAATATATAAAATTGTTTTAGTATATAAATAGGCGCTCTTTGGATTTTTTATTATATAAAAAATTGGTTTTGTTATATTGTATACTGTTACAGCAAGAATTTTAGTCCAGACTATATCTTTTATTTCGACTATTCTTCTCTCTTTTATTCTTTCTCTATTAGAAATAGTTTTTAGATAAATATTTTAGACTACGATATATATTGTACCAAACTATAAATAAAAAAACTATCTAATTTTCTCAATTGAAGAGCTGAAAACCGAGACAGAGAAAGTATATACTGAAAGATCTCTATTTTATTATATTATCCGTTACAATTTTATATTAGTCTGAGTATCAGATATACAGAATTTTGCAAATTCAGCAATTTCAGTATATCTGTAAGACTTGGAGCGAAACCGCCGAATCCAATTTGTATAGTTATTGTACAATTCCAAAACAGATTTTTTCTTTCCAGTATCGCTGACGGAGTCTTTTCTGTTACTGGTATTGAATAGTCTGATCACCAATAATATATAAGAGCTACAAAAATTTTGGCGAATTTGTTTCCGAAGAATTGTTTTCGGTTGTTTAAAATCGGTGGAATTTGGATAGCGATATAGAGAACTCGTAAATTGTATATCCGAATATATCTGGACCATTTTGGTCTTTCGTGAAGAAACAGAACGGCTATATAATCGAGGGATTTTCTCAGATTTGACGTATATTTTAGTATAGCAAATTTTCCGGATATATAGCGCTATAATAGTAGTAAAATTAGTCTTGCCGAGATATAAAGATCAGAACTATCTGGTAGTTTGTAGAGTATTTATATTCAGCCGGTATTGTTGTAAATTTATAAAAAAATTATATACCAGAAAGATAATATCCAGATATCAGTATTCTGCTCTTTTACTATTCTTATTATATATTATACAGAAAGTATCAACTGAGCCGACTCTCTAAACTATACAAAAATAAATATAATACAAGATTAAATTGAAGAGATTTAGTTTTGTTGTCTTAAGTATTTTGGTCTACAAGGATAGCTATTTTATTTTTTGCTTGGCTTTATAGTTGGACCAAATACAGTCTATATTTTCTGACTGTTCTATTTTCTTTTTTTCTGATTAATATTTGTTATCGGTTGAAACCAATAACAAAATTTCTATGGACTGTGACTATCCAGACAGTTTTTACAAGACGAGAGACGAAGCACGAAGTATATTTAGATCTACCGAAGATTGTATAGAAAGTATATATACAAATATACCAGTCAAGAACTATATTTCTGTGAAAATACTGGTTTGTATATATAGATAGTAAATTGCTCAGTACAAGAATTTTGATAATCTAGAATAGAAAATTGGGATTCGTATATTCTTCGGCTTCGGTTTAAAAAGAATTGAATATTTTCAGTTTATTTAATCTAGTATTGTATTATATTAGAATTAGTATTTCAACTACAGAAGAATAACTACAGCAAAATTGATTTCTGTATATTTTATACTAAAATATACTGTCTTGTATACACTAATCCACGTAACTCTAATTCTGAGATAGTATTTTTATAATATATAGTATCTTCTGTTTATTTATTCTCTTTTGTATCTCCGTTCAACAAAAGAAATTACAAAAAGCCAAACGAGATTTTATTTTGCCCGAGTCTGTAAATGTAACTCTGATTTGGCAGACTGTTCTAGTATATATATTTATCCCCAAGGCTCTATAAGCTGTTTCAACGTCATATCTTAGCCAGCAAACAATCAAATATCAGACTTTGCCGAGATATACAATTGTATAAATTCCAGCTCGTTTGTCTGGTCCGACCAGTCGCTGAAAATATAAATTTGACAATCTTCTGTAAAACTGGACAGAGGATAAATAATATCTATAGAATTATAACTCTTAATCGATATTCTATTTGGTAATTTTTTACTGTTTTGCTGTTTTTGAATTCTGTTAGACCGTATAGACTCGTTTCGTATTCCGCTGGACAATCTCGAATAGATCAATTTTGCACTGGATATATTTGTATTGTTCTATTTTGGCTCTGGAATCTGGAAAAAAACTGGAGTAAAAAAATATAAACTGAATCGGTTCAAAACAGAAAATTCCAGTTTGAGCTTGATACTGTATACCACTGTTTTGAAACTGATCTGGATATAGTAGAATTTGAATTCTGTTACAATAAACAGAATATTTATAAATACAACAAAAATATTGATACAGATTGTATAGATAAATACTTTGTATCTACCAGATTTTGATACAGCGGAACTGATTTGAAAAAGAAATAAAATACAATAGATATAAAGACTGTAGATAATAAGTTTTTGAATACAGAATCCGATCAATTGAATCCGATCAAAAACTGCAGCGGACCGAGCAAATCCAGATTGTCTGTTGCTGATACCAAAAAACAAAACGGTTATTAGAATATATAGAGCAACAGTATTTATAATAATTATCTACAATATCTATCGGAGATTGAATCTGATAAATACAATCAGATAGAGCCGCGAATACAGTACAACTGTATAACCAGTTACTATAGTATACTATCCAAATATAAAAGAAATTGATATCGCCAGAATAGAAGATTGAAAAATAAATCGAACTATAGCGGAAATAGTATATACAAAAATCCCCCAGAAAACAGTTTGTATACTCCAGAAATACAAATTACGATATTTCGGAAGAATATCGAAAATAATCAATCCGGTCTCCAGTATATTGTAGATACCAATAGAGAATATTAATACTATTTGAACAATATCAATATTTTCTATAAAAAAAATATCTACTGCGGATAGTAAATATATAACTGTAGTATCTATAGTAATATAGAATTGCAATTTAGTACGATAAAGATAGTTCTACTGGACGTATCGGCTTGCTAGTTATAAGTGATCGAATTTCTCTGCAAAACAAGAATAGAAACAGAATTTTCTATTGTAATATTATATTAATAGGATCTCTAGTATTCTGGCAGCTCTAGAACAGTTTAGACTCTATTTATCGGTAACAATAAATTTATCTTCTGGAAAACAATAGATCTGCCGGCGGTTAACTGAAAAATTTGTTCTATAGTCTCTATCAGCAATCGCTGATTGTCGATTTTATCTTTGTATCTTCGAATACTTAATTTGTTACTCAAATAAATTATAATTTGGTTGCTGTAGAAAATATTTTGGATAAGATTTATAAAAACCAGAACAAGATCTATCCCAGAAACAATTTCTTTTCCTGACAAATAGCGGATACTTGAGATTTGCTATATTATACAATCGGGCAAAAATATACTATATTTGGTTAGCGACTATATATTCAAACTATAATATATATTTGTTCTCTGATATATCTGTTTTATCTACAGCCCAACTTGGATAGCCCAGAGGATTTTTATCGCTATTAGTATATAATCTACTTATATTGGACTCTAAAATACCGAGTATTTCTATATATTCAACTCTATACTACTTATTAGAGTAACAAGAAGACTTTGAAGAGCGTTCTAAACGATATTTCCGATTATCCGTTGTCTGAACCTTGTTGATGCTATACAACAATCAGTATCAATAGAATATATAGCTCTAATTGTACTATATACTATATATTTATAGAATCTAGAAATAGGTTTTAAGTGTCCAGGGATCTGAAAACCGTGGTTTTGAGTGGATCTCCAAAGTTTGGTTTTCGTCGGATTTCCAAAGAACCGTAAACCGAAACAGCCATAATTCAGAAATATTTTTTTAGATTTCGATCGAGTCAAGATATAATTGTATATAATATATCACTACAGAAATTTATTTCGATAATATCCGATTCTGTTATTCGGTTGTATAGTATATACAATCAATTACTATCTCGATATATATAAATCCAGAAATAAATTCGAATTCTTTCAGAAAATATAGTTACAGCTATTTATAGAAAAAAAATACAGTTTATTTATCTTTTTACAGAATAGCCGTTGACCAGAAAATCAGACTAATTAGTCTTGAAGTAAAAATATTTTTTTTATATACCGAAATACAGTATACTATAGATTTTATCAGAAAATCTACAAATTACAGAATTCAAAACTATTGTCTGAACTGATTGATCTATTTTGCAAATAATTTTACAAAACAACAACAAATAATTCCAAATATATTAACTATAGAATATTGTATTTCAATATAAATATTATATTTCTACAATTCTCCAGTCTTCCGGTACAATTCTATTATATAATATTTATTATTTTATTCAGATCAGATATAAATACAAAACCATCGGCTGTAATATCAGCGGATTTTGTCTGAATTATATACCGGAATATCTGGATCTCAATAGATAACTATTTCTATCAAACTATTGTTCTCTTTTAAAAATCAGATTGCTCAGATAATTTCTCTAATTCTATTTTATTTGTTTATATATTTTTTTATTTTCAATACTAATTATATCTACAAATTTTTCAGTAGTTTTTGAATTACAATTTTTTAAGAATTTTATATTTTTTGTATCAGAAATTATTTGAAGTAAAAATCTTCCGAACAGAAATATTACTATTTATCAAAAATATCAAATATTACAGCAGAGTCAAATACAGCAATTCTAATTGATCAGACAACAGACAGTATTTTTAGACAGTAAATTCCGGCAGTATAGCAAGATCGACTATTTTATACAGACCGGACAATTATATATTCTACAACAATCGTTGCCGTTTTGTACAGTTCTATTTATTCCGCGAAATCTGGGATATTCTGATTTTTTCGCGATACTATATAAATACTATCAAAATTATTCTGAAAAACGGATAGTTCGTTTTATATTTTATTGCAGTTTCTATTTTGATCTCTACAGAATCTCTATAAATATATAGTTGGAAAAATTTGCAACCGATTATATTCAATATTTTTCAATTTCTAATAGCTGTATAATAGCAAACAGTACTAGATATTCTCGAAATTATACTAGCAGAGATTCCAGCAGATATAAACTATATACTGATATATCCGGAAATTTATTGTACTGTTCGGTCCGATCGACTATCTCGGAATCTGATACCGATTTTGTTTTTTTAAATCCAACTGCGAACAGAATAAATATAGATTTGATTATTTTATTGTCTAACAATACAATAGTAAAATTATAAAAATTCCAATAGTTTTTGCTAATATAATACTAGAAAAATTCTGTAGAACGGTCCAAAAAAAGATATTTTGAATTTTTCTATTGCAAATATTTTGATATTATCGATTGCTGTACAGAAAAATACTAGAAAATAGTTGTAGAACAAAAAACTGACAAAATCAGTATTATTCAATTTGTTCAAGAACTCCGGAATAAAAATATCCGAAAAATATCGAATATTCTGAAAACCAATTTCGAAAAAAAAACAGCAGTTGCCAAAATCAAACAATTTACAAAAAGAATTTCGCAACTACAGCAGCAGCTGGAATCTATAAATACTACAATACAGAACCAGATAGTATAGAACAATATACAGCCAGTTCTGTATTAGATATATAGCGAATTTATTTCGGCTGCAATTTATTTCGGGAATTTTATCGATATTTTTCAGAACAAACAACTGGTATTTTTTCTGTCCAGTACGGAAATATTCAACAGCAATTGGTCTATCTACGGTAGTTCCGTAGAAACAATAGATCCGACCGCGCTCCCCGGATTATCCGAATTAAACAATCTGCCACTGTTTGATCTATATATATCGGATTCGGTAAATTATCAGAAATTGTATATTTAAGAATCGACAGAACAAAGAATATAGAAAATTGGTGAATTACGTAGTCAAAAAATTATACAGATAGAATTCGGAAATACTGAAAAATTCGTTTCTACTATTGTATATACAATAGAAACTGGTTCGTTTTACCAATAAAATCAAATTTTATCTTTTATTTACCGCCGAGTTGGACCGATTGGAGATCACTACGAGTTGTACTTCAGATCTATCTTGGTTCTATAGCTCCGAAATATCGTACCATTCGGGTCTATTTTTTCGTTTCCCGGGGAACTGTCTCTGTCTGCCTATCCGCGTTTTAGCTGTATAGTTTGTTTGTACGACAGTACGAAATATTTGACTGAACCACGGAAATCTCGATCGGAAATCATAATCTTAGTCTCCACTTTATTCTCACCGACTTGACCGACTGGTTTTTCCCTCTGGAATTGATACATCTATTCAAAAGATAGTAATGTTCTAGAACAAATAGAACTTTATCTCGAAGATACAAACTGAAAGGTTTGAAGATCGTGAAGCCTAGAATAGTCCACCCTGGTACTATAAGTATTCAATATAATTATATACGGTCTACTCAAGTATATACTTCTATGGTTATTCTGGTAATTAGAAATAAGAAGATAAGAAATCGCGAGATAGATACCGTTTTGTTTTATCCGTCACAAATATACACAGACTATAGCAAACAGAAATTGCCAATCTAGGAAAATCATTCCAGTCAAATTCTCAACACGTCTATATATTATAGAATTAACGGTAATCAGATTTTGCCGACACTGGGATATAATACAGCGCGGGTAGAAAATAATACGATCGGCGGCCGATATATCTTTAGACAACGAATCAGTATGTATTGGATACAGTAGCGGCAGTTATTTCTTCTATCGATTCTTTTTCAATACTATAGATTTCTTTTTGTCCAAATCTTTTACGTGAGTCTCTATGGCAGCCAGTCGGCTCAATATCTCGGCTATATTCGTACAAATTCTTTTATTCCCGCTATTCTGAAGATTCAAATATCTCTCCAGAAATCTGTATTATATATCTCAGTAAATATTTTAGTTTCGCTGTATAGCAAACAATTTACTGTATTCGGATATCTAGATTTGGATATATTAATAGCAATCCAAATATATCGGATCTCGATATTTATTCAGAGATATATTCCAGTACAACCAGACTATAATTCTCGGATAGATCAATCTGGTCTGAAATTTTCGGCCGATCTATTTTATTCTCGGACTGTATCTCCCAAAATTGTCAATAATAATTACTCTGTTTGTTAAATTTTTTTTCAAAATTTCTGTCCGATACTGTTTCGTAATATAATCCGTCTTTGCTGGAAATATATATTCTGAATCTTTTTGTTCTGTCTTTGTTGTTTGTTTCGGAGAATAATAGAGACAATATATATTTCAGTCCGTTTCGAAAAATTCGTCGGATATTGAAAAATAATAATTTTTGTTCAGTAGAAAATATAGATAGATTTGCAACAAATAGATATACAATCTGTTTTTACGATTTTTTTTCAGATAAAAAAATAGTACAGAGAAAACAGACAAAATTTTATAATAGTAGACTGTAAATTGTATTAGAGAGATCAACGGTATATAGATCGAAAAAAAGATTTTGTTCTGCTGATCTATACTATCCGTATCCGAAATTCTATTCCAACTGTAGTTATTTTAGTATCTAACCGTAGTCAATTTTCCGATATTACTATTGAAACCAATAGATTGTAAATATAGTCGATTCTGACAATAAAATTATTATATTTGATCGATTTATAATCTACTTTTATTGTCCAACTGAATACTGTATATATAATTCAACAAAGTAATTGTTGACCAACTATTATCAACAGAGCTAAATACCAGAATACCGTAGTTGAATCGCAATATCAAATAATATAAACCAGATAACGTAATATATATATAAAATCAAATTGTTTTTTCAATCTCGCAATCTATAATCAATTTTTCCGGTAAATTTATTGGAAAATAAAAACAAAAATTGAATATTGTTGAACAATACTAAATACCGTAGATAAATAAAAATTCAGAATTTATAAATATAATTTTGAATCAATTTTTATTCAACTGTATTTCTGAAAAATTATATTTATTTATTGTTTTATTGTCCAGTTTCTGAGATCGCTAATAATATCGAGAAATTGTTGAATTATATTTTACGAATCTATAGCCAGTATTTGTTTTTTTACAACAGTTGTTTTTGTAAAATATCGAAGAACTAAATATCAATATATTCGTTTTTTTTGGAATTGTTTTTTTTTTCCAAAGATTTATAAATCGATTTGTATTTAATTTTTTACTGTTTTTTGTTTATTAAATATTTTAGTATAGTTTACTGAACTGACCACAATAGAAAAAAAATAATCTTTTTTTTTGGCTGAATATTTACCGCGAGTTTTTTTGGGAAATCTGTACTGAAATATATTATAAGAAATTTGGAATCAGACGAAAAATCGATTCGATCTGGAGAAAGAAATACTATATTATCCGAAAACAATGTTTTGTTTATACAAAAATATCAGCGCAGTATAAAAATCAGAAACAGTAACAATATTTTCGATAATTTGGAGAATCTAGAAAGAATTTTGTATTATTCTCGAAAACCAAGAATAATAATATCGATCAGTGATTTCAAAAAATCTTGTCGGAAAAATCGATCTCTCTAACAAACAAATCTTCCACAGAAAAAATTTACTCCGGTAAGATAGTATTTTTTTTGTGGACTATTTCTACTAATATTCTGTAATCTAATCTATACTATATCTGTTTCTGATTATTCTCCGCCGCAAGAGTTTCAGTCCAGATCTGGATTCTGGTACTATATATATCGTATCTGTGTCAATCCAAGACAATATCTTCAACTGATCTAAAAAATAGAACTATATAAATATAGAAATATAAGAAATAATATAATTGAATATATTAAAATAGATAAATAACCAGATTTTTTATTTCAGATCTATATAAAATTCTGTCTAAATATATCGGGTAGAAACTACTAGATACTAGAATCAATTATATAGATATATACAATCTCAGATATATTTTTGTATACTATATACTATTCAATTTCTATTGTCAATAATTTATAATTATTGATTAAATCAGGACCGAGCAAAATAGTTTTGTATATTTCGCCAAAAATTTTCTGTAGAATTTGAAAATAATTATATATCTTATATTAGAACTTTGAAAAAACAAAAACAAATTTTTTCGGAGTCTATAGTTTTCTGTCTAGAATTTTCTGAAAAGATATACTATCTCAAATTTTGTATATTGTACAGTTGACTGTAGAACTGAGATTTAATTGAATTTATTTTTTTCAGCAGAATCTGGATTTTGATTAACAGAAAAAATCGGTTTATTCTATAGATTATATATATAGCAATACAAATTTGACTGACTATAGTTTATCTAAACCGTTTTTTCTGGTTTTAAGATCCGGATATTTTGTCGGTAGAGTATACTGATATATAATAAAAATCAAAAATACTATAAATTATATATATCAGTTCTTTTTTTCTTTGATTTCTATATCTTTTGCAATTCTGTAAGAACTGCTATTCAGTTTTCGATTTTGTTTTCCAGAATTTTTTTTATTCTCTATTTATATTTATACTATAAATAATCAGAGCAATTCTGTTCCGAACTACTAATTAGATCAAATTCGAGTACAAATTATTCAATTTAACAAATTGTATAATAAAAAATAAAAAAAAAAAAATCGAATCTCTAATCTGAATATTATTTGTCGGAACAACAACCAAAAAACTATTTTTGTAATAGAATAGAAAAATACAAAAATCGGTCTGAAATAAAATACTGCTGCAAAATTCGATTCGAAAAAATCCCGGAAAATAATTCCGTTGACAGTTTCTTTTCTGGAATTGATAATCAATCCCGAACTAATTGGTAAATAACTATATTTTTTAGTATTCTGATATTCTTTTTTTTGTTTTACCAACAAATATCTAATATATTTTTCTATCTAGTACAAAAAAAAAAACAAAATAAATATATATACTCAAACTTCCGTTTTTTGAAATATTTAGATTCAAGTCAAAATAATTTACTATATAAAAAGACTAATTTTGGTCAGATTATTCGAGAAAAAATCCAGAATCTTTATTGAAAACAATTTTGTTAGAAACGTAAAAATTTTGATTCGGGAAATCAGAATTCTCAGAAAAGAGATAAAAGATATAAAGAAAATTCTGAAAAAAAAAAAGTAAATACTACTGTACAGTACAAAACAAATCAAAAAATAGTTCTTTTTGATCTCGAAAAAAATCCAATCAAAAAACGGATAGTTTAATTATTAGATATTGTATTCCGATCAAAAAATCAAAGATATATTTTTCAAGATTTATTTTACCGGTATTGCTGGATTTTTTTGTTTTGAGTATTGCGAATTATTTGAAAAAATAATTGCGTAGTATAACAGATATTGATATACAATTGTATCTAAAAAATCTGGTTTTTTGTATTTTAATTCAGAGTCTAGTATATATAGCTCAAAACCAGTATCGAATAAAGATTATCAGTTTGTATTTAGTATATTTTCTTCAAAATTTTCGAATTGGATTATATACTATTACAAAATCTGCTAAGACAACGGCTGGCGAGTAAAATTTCGTAAATAAATTTTTTAGACAATATTTCGGTCTAGATTATATATTACTTGTATTTAAAACCGTTTTTTCTGATAGACAATATTAACCGAATAATTGATTGGTTGAGTCTAGACCGTCGGCAGTTACGGTTCTAGATAGAACGGCCGATCCGTTCTCTACAGATACACTAAATTTTTTTATTTCAATATTGATCAACTGTCTCAATCTCCAGCCAAAGAAACGCTCGTCTGCTATAGAGTCTACCAATATATATACAAGTGGTCGCTACCACAGACTCTATTCGATTGGTATAAAAGATATTCGTTTTCTGTCGAGAAGAAGATCAGAATTTTCTTTTTTATATTTCCGGACCACAAGATCTTGGAGTATCTTTTGCAGGGATATCTGCGATACCAAGAGTTTCCGCAGGGATATCTGCGAAACCAAGAGTCTCCGCAGGGACAACTGCGAAATCAAGAGTCTCCGCAGAGATATCTGCGAGATCAAGAGTCTCCGCAGGGGGATGCTGTGTTACCAATTGAGATCCGCAGGAGAGTGCTGCGTCAACAAATTCTCCCTCGCAGCAATAAGCTCTGCGATTGTATTGTGTGTTTCTTTACAGACGATGAGCTCTGTGATTGTAGAAATATATTTTCTCGCCAGCAATAAGTTCTGTTGTTGTATTGTGTATTTGTTCAGACAGAGTCTGTGGTACCGCGGTTCTCGTTCTGATTCTCTGGCGATAAACAAATATTTCTTTGTAGTGTCAGAGACTAGTATTCGAATTCTTCAGGGGAATTGAAGAAGCCAAGATCTACTCCAAATATCCATAGAAATCAAGAATCTCCAGACAGATTTTGTTTTATATCTTCGGTCTGTTCCAGAAATCGATAAAAATTGAGAAAATCCAAACAGACTTTTTTCAAGTTTTCGATCTTCTATAGCCAAAATTCTATTTACGTAATATATGTAGTCTTCAATCGTCTCCAGAATCTATATACTAAGTATTTATTTTATACGATATAGTGTAGTATATAAGATTACAGTGGAATTCGAAATCAGATATCCCTCGAAAACACAGATGTTTTCTTTCCCAATACCCCACTCTAAACTTAATTTGGCTAGAAAATCTCTTGTTAGGATTTTAGTTACTATGATTGGCTGTAAGAGCGATATGAAACAGGGTGATCCGGGGTTGAGACTCTAATGGGTCGCTGGAAAAGAAAACGAATATATCTTCGAGGGGAATATGTTTTCGAATTCCACTGTATTGAGTTTGCTGACGCGGTAAGTGCCAGCGTGGTTCGTTGCCGGTAAATACTGCTGCTATCCAGAGTAATCAATATTCTTGTAAGAATTCTGTCTTGGCTGGAGTGATGATAAGTGTATAGATTTAGTAATTATTGATAACGAGAACCATAACTCGTGGTTATAGAAAATTAATATCAGATATTGGATTGGCTGGATTGTTAATAATCGTTGCTGGTTGTTGCTGGTTGTTGATGAAACTGATAGTCGTTGATAAAACTGATAGTTGTTGATAAAACTGGCGGTCGTTGATAAAACTGATGGTCGGCGACGGTTAGTAATACGCGGCGGATCCGGCTGAGCGGTGAAATATCCACCGGTAATCAATATCTGTCTCAATACGGCCGTTCCAGAATCCGCGAGAACCGATATACAGCAAGAAAATACTGAGTCTTCGATATAAATTTGATAGTACAGATAGAACGGCGACCGAATATCTTTGGTACAATTTGATTTGACGACAATATAGTATACTATTTAGTCAAATCAAGTTATATATAAATTAAAGAACGTAGACTGAAGATATATATAGATAAAAATAGATATATTTGTAGAATATATTTTCTGTATCAATTTGTCTGAGTCTATATTGCGGAACAATCTTCTCGGATCGAATTTATTTGTATATTTTTTCGATAGTAGACTGTATACAGACTAGAATATATAGCTATATTGCTATCCGTTTTCCGTTATACAATATATATATTTAGATTACAGCAGTTTTTCAAGACTGGAGACAAAGTACGAGAAGAACCACGATACTGTACGAGAATAATTGCTATCTAATACTATAAATACTAATTTGGTATCTATAAATCAATTCCCAAATATTATTTCTTTTTTGTATAGCTGAATAAATAATACTGCTGGCGCTGAAAAAATCGGTTTCGGATATAGCTACTGCTGTTCTCTGCGGGATGGTGTAGAAATAAATAAATCAAAATTTTTTTGTTTCGGCTAAAATTTTTTTTGGTCCAGTCGAAATAGTGGTATATCTGAAACGATATACGGATTCGATTCCGGAATCGGATATTCAATTGTTTTTGGAGCGGAACAACAGATTTTGTCTATATTGAGCTGTTTTAGTACAACTAATATGGTTTTCCGAACTATTTACTCGACAATTTTTGTAACGGACGTATCTTACGAAAATTGTCTATATTTCTATCTCGGGTGGATATCTGGAGTTTCCAAATTTTTGGATATATTGCCAAAGTCAACGGACTGAGATCGAGTGATTATCTACAGTTTTTTAGAGAATATATCGTTCTGTACTGTATATATATAGCGCAATACGTCTCTTTCAAATTGTATTGGTATCAGTTGCTATATTTGTAGATAACAAAAACAGTTTTTCTTTTTATTCTATCTGATTGAAAACCGATTTGTATCTTTCGGACTAGTATCGACGAATTACAATTTCGTAAAATATACTTCTACAAACGGTCCGTCGTAATACTGAGAAGTATTCGGTGTTTTCAGTATACTATAAATAGGAAGAATCGATCACGAAACAACGATTTGGCAAAAGCAGTTAACCGGATTCCGAAGTTTCAGAAATAAAATATAATTCGCCGATTTTAGTTTGTTGTTTTGATTTCAGTATAGCCAAAAGATTTCTCCGCGATATTTTTTCGATTATCAATATTCAGTTTAATTTGTACAGCTCGGTATATTCTCGATCTGATAAGATTCGTAATAGCGGCTATAATATATCTCGATTGGGGATAGAAATTGTTTAATCAAGACCGAAATATTCTCTATCTATATACAATATATCCAGTGGCCGAGACGGATATTTATTTATTATATCAATAGTTTTACATCGATTTTGGATAATCTAGAGACGAGACAAACATCAGTTTATATATATACAGAAACAGAAACAGTGTTTACTAGAGAAAATGGCTGCGGTGGCAGACAAATATTCTCCAATATACAGTTGTATATCTTTACGGTTGGAACAGACACAGCCAGTGGCCAGCGGATATACAGTTGCACCAAGTCAAGATACACCGGAGAAGGGATAGTATATCGACTATAACGAGATCTGGAATAGTTTCGGTTGATATTGCTGCGGAAAAAACCGTGGTTTTTCTTGATAGTTATTTATATAATCTTTTTTCTTGTCGAATACTGCGATACTTATTTGGTGTTATAGACAGATTATACCGACAAGATTCGGAATAGATATAGACAAAAGAACAGAACTGTCGGAATATAGCAATATTCTGTTACTTTTACAGTTAGCTCTGGATCTGACAGAATAAAACAGAGAGATAAAAACAAATTGCAATATTACCGTATAGCTGATCGGAAAAGAAAAACTTCCTGGTTCGGAAACAGAATATATTGAGTAGATTGTCGTTTCAAAATATATCTCGGAGCAGAAAAAGAAAATCGAAATTAACGGTCCGACTTGTTTTGTTACTGCAAAATTGGCAATCGTACTACGGAAAACAGAGATATCAGCAATACTCTATAAAAAATAGAGAAACTATATATAAAACAATTTACTAGAAATAGACTGGCTCGTAGAATATCCAAAATAGTTGATTTCTGATTCAGTAAATCATCAGCAAAATTTAGTCTTCGACGACCACAATAATTAAATTTATCTTGTCCGTTGCTGTAGTATACGGTTTTCTAGCAGAAACAAATCGGCTGCAGAATTCGATCTATAAAAATCTATCAGTAGCTGGATTATATAGACGCATTGTAATTCACTATCCTGGCCGGCAGTATAATTCCAATACAACTAATAATCGTCGAATAGATTCGTATACAGACAGAGAAAAGAAAACTGATATAAATATATTATACATCAGTATAGCTTCGAATAACGGAGTTTCTATATTTACCCGCCGCCACAGATCTCATTATCAACGGTCGACAGACTATAGACGATATATCAGATCAGTCCGATTACGAACACGTGATATTTCGGAACAGTATATACCGGAAAATAGCTGGCGAAGTCGAGAACAATTGTAACAAAACTGTATAGAGATATCTGGGAAAGAAAGATTGAGAAAAACCGTTAAAAATGGCTAACAGTCCAATATTTATAGTATTGCCGCCAGTCTTTCAGTTTAATATAGTAAAAGGATCCTTATATATTGTACGGGGCCAACAGAACTGGCCCTCCAATTTTGGCGGGCTTTTCACTATTGGTCTTCGGCGATATTCGAATATTGGCAGTCTCACTATTGATATTGTTTCAATACATACAAAGACACTGCAGAATACGCTGACGATATATTTCGATATATTGTACATTCATTAATATATCTTTGTATATCATCGCTACACAAAACAGCGGCCACTTCGTTCAATTCTACTCACCAGTAATGAAAATCTATTTGCTGATCAACCGTTGAACACTGTTTATATCGTCGCCATCTCCTTTTTCTTCTTTCCACTCGTTTCTGATATTATAACGGAGCAAACTACACAGTATCCGTATTTTGATGTTGCTATCTGTTTATCACTATCCGCAAGAATATCGGCTTCACTCAGATATATTTCTAAACGGTGAATAAGGCCTTTACTGTTAATATCACTTCTATCTCTGTCCGGTTTATATTCTCGAGCTACTGGCCGGCCCCGTCGAGCCACTGCCGGAGATATATCTTCCGATCCAGTAACCTATTCCGGCAATACATTGAACCGAAGATATACTTATTCTCTGTAGATAATCATACAAAGACATTGACTTGAACTGGAGCGTCTAGCTCTCGTGGATGTCTTGGGGTTTAGTAGACAGACAAGACTGCAAAGAGCTACCCGCTAATCCTCTACGCAAAGTGCCCAACGCGATAATATATAGACTATATACCGTGATCTAGTGTGGTTTTTATGACCGGGGCTTCTCAAGATTAAAGACGTGTTAGGACAGATGTCTCAGGGGAAGAACCCTCTCAAAACAACGCTCTTGTTGCAATCTCACTCTCAGATACGAACCATTCATGTGAAGATTGGCCAATTCCGCAATCAAGATACTCACCGCTGCCGCTGTTGCTTTATCGTCCCACCGTCCTGGCTACAGCTTTGGAAGCCATGGAAAGCAGCTACTTCATCTGATCAAGTCTTCAAGCGCCTGCAAGCTGGTCCCATTCATACGCGGATATCACGAAAATGGCATTGCTGCCATCGACTTAGGCGGCGCGGTAACAGTGGTCTGGACGGATACTGTATAGGTACATATTGTAGAGAGCATAACTAGTCGGGGGGTGGAAGTCTGGTCCTTTGAGATGCCAGTTAGAAATCTCACAAGATGAACCAGCTGCTGAAACCATTTGGTTGTTCCAGGTGGTTTTGGGACATTGTATATCTCCCGAGTTTCCTAACCTGACGTTGAAGTGGATACCGCCTCAATCACAGATTGGGGGTCAAACAGAATTATAAAAGTCTGGAATGACGCAGAGAAATTCAAAATATACTGAATACCATCCTTGTATTCAATGTTAATGATAAAGTTTTGATACTATAAAGCTGATTCACGATTTACGTGTTGAATAAAATCTACCGTATATTATTTTGCGGCCAATTACTGTTCCAAGATACTGACACCATAATCCCTCGCCATAACTTGCTAGCTAGCACCGGCTCATCTATCTCTGGAGTTTGTGAAGTAGATTTAGTTTATTCTCAAGTACTGGCCGTATAAAAATAGCTATATTCAAACAATTCCAGATAAATTTCAAGTGTCTATTGAAGCTGCCCCTGTTCTCTTCTCGTAATCCCTTCAAGATCCAGCTACTAAGCCAAGACGGTGACAATACTTGGCTTGAAGCTTTCACCAAAGATTTTATTGGCTAGTCTCAGTATACCAATCGTCTGATCTACATATATATATATGTACTATTCTTGGAGTCGAGCAGCTCTATACCATCGACAGCTTAAACACGAGGGCGAACGTATCGGAGTAAGTCCGTATAAGTCAATACCCAGACCCAGACTAACTTGATATCCTTCAATTTGACATTCTTCGCGTCTATTTCTTTGAGATAAGTCTCGGTGGGCGCCCAGTTTCCTCTACTGGAGTCTGCAGCGTTCGAGAACCATATCAAGAATGTGCCACCCTCATAATCCAATGCATTGATATTAGCTCCTCGCTCCAATAAAACTTTTGCAATCTCCAACAAACAGTATTCAATAGCCCAAGAGAGTGGTGTCCGTCTCCACTGGTTCCGAGGCTCTACGTCTGGTTTACTTTCCAGGAGATACGAAAGAAGTATTGTACAGTTCCCCATGGCAGCGTAATATAAGAGAGATCTCTTGTGACAATCCAATTTCTTGAATTTTTTTTGAGCCCCAAACGACAGACGAGCTTTCTCAACAAAAACCGCCAAGACTGGATCACGAGCAATTCCTCTGATGGTTTTCAAATACTCAAACTCTGTATTTATCCTCAATGATGCAATTAGACGCAGAGAATTTTAGTTTGAGTGTTAGTAACAAACTTCTCGAATGAGCTTGGACGGAGATAAATAGAAAAATTGGTGAGATAGGTCAAAGACGATCTGAACAAAGAAGAGAGTAAGAGAATATCAAGACACTGAGAACATAAGCACCAACCGGATAGAGTATTGAAGAATGAGGAAATCTCCATAAAAGCTGATAAAGTAGAGATATAATATATCTAATATATTTTACGCTTGTCTGGTATTGGATAAAATCAATGGATTGAGAACAAATAAAGATACTGGTAGATATTTTTTTGAGATCTGTTCAAAACTACTAATCCGATTACAAACATTTTAAATACTTGAACTGCTTCTAGAATTCTTGGTATCTTCAAAAATGGGGATAAACAGGTTTGTAACGTTAAGCTCAATTTGAACATATAGAATCTTAGATCTTATCTATTGCCGAGCAAGTGATAGTTCCCTTAGCTTGCGGATTGGCTATATCACTACCCAAGATCCCGATGTAAAAAATACAGCGATAAAAAAAATTTGTCTACGTCCCTGTTTTCTGTATATCTGTGTTATATATATCTCCGGGGTTAGTCCCAGAAACTGATTTGGAGCTATAACAAGATACAAAGAGAAATAATTACCAAAAAGTTTATAAGCAGAGCCGATCCCGCGCAACTTGGTAGAACCATATTGATGTATCAAACAAAGTTCTGGCTGCCAAATTGAACAAATACTATCCAGTATACCCCTATCTGATCTCCAATATAAATAGTATCGTTTCTAGCTTAGTTATACAGTAACTACTCTATATCTAACCCATCTGAAACAAACATTCAGTATAATTCCAATATATACAGTAGAAATACAACAGGAAAAAACAATTTTTCAGCAACTATTGTGTCAGATCAGGGAACAGACGTCGCTGTTCGAGAAAGAACGGTAATGTCTTATCTGCGAATCCGAAAGTCTAGTTAAGTTAGAACAGAAGATTCGCATATATTGGATCTAAAACAATTTTGCCGGATCAATATAGCTTTTGAATCACAACTCGAAATCTTCTCTTGAACTGCACCTCATTTTTAAATACAGTATAATTTTTTCGATAAGTCCGTTGTGTTTATAACGAGCCGGTCTCGGTTCTTTGCTAGCTATATTCGCCAGATAAATATTTCTCTCTAAATATTTGAGTACTTTCGGGTACTGGTTTTCATGACCCGAACTCGGGATTTCCACTTTGATAAGATAACGGCCAAGCAAGATTTTTTCAAGTCTATCAATTTTTTCACTTGTACTAAGCTTCACCGAGAACTACCAAAAACGTATACTTATAGTAAGTTATCCACTAGACTAGATATAGCGAATGAAATTGATGCGACTCGAGAGCGCAATTTCAAGGACGCGCCACTCCAGAGCTTCTGGTCGCAAGAGTCATTCGTCGTTCCGGCTACGGTGGAATGACAGCAATTATTGCAGCGTACGAATAGATCACTTCTTGAATTGGTTCATTACCGTATGCTAAATAAGACATCGCTGTCTCTTTGTGCGTTGGAGTGGTAATCCAAGTAATTCGTTTGTCGTATTGTCTTTCTGGCCATTCCTGTTGAATTACCTGATCAACGACGTCAGTAAAGCATCTTGATTTGATAGAGCTTGCGCTTTGCCCCATTCTGAGCTCAAAGAACCCTAATAGCACTTACCGTGGAAACTGGACCCTCGCAGTCATTTTGAACACACTGATGAGGCCATAGCTCGGCCCCTACATGCACCCTTCCACTGAATTTTCTGTGTATGAAGCTTCTGCCCCTGCGGCGATGATATTCCTCGTCTTCGCTATTGTCGCTGTCATCACCCTCATCTTTATCCTCGATCATCACTGGTAGAACGTCCACCTGGAAACCGAAAGAGTGCAAAGCGGTGTATACAACCAAATCTGCCCCCTTTAGACCTCGTGGGAGATATTGCCTGGCATGGTTTGATGTATGCGGGTACGTATGGGAACAAAATATACCACAAACTCCACCTTCCTCCATAAATTCCGGGATCTGTAGAATACTTTCCAGATCCCCGTAAAACGGCAGCATCTTCGGGTCCAGAATGGGGCTGACAGAATCAATCGAATCAAATGAGTCCTCAACGTATATATTGTAGGTTAATATGATACGTTCGCCGTGACTGATGGTCTTGATCTCGTGTTCGCAATCACTGTAAAAAGCTGCCCACTGAATCATGCCCGCACTAGCATTCTCCCAGTCAAAACGAACTTCGCGGTGACCATGACGAGCCACCAAGGCGCCGCCTTTAAAAGCCGACGTGTAGGCACACAACTAACGAGCCAATTTGACTATCTGAGGTGGAGTATCAACGTGTTTACGAAACAAGCCGGAAGGACCCGAATAAACCTAGGCAGTATATAAGCGACGTGAAATATATTGGGGAAGTCGATATCGATGTCAATGTACATTAAGCTTGTAGAGCTCCATCCTCACCTGCGTGGACATATCTAGCTGAGGCACCAAGACTCTTTCAAGGGCTTGAAGAATTCCATAATGTGCTGGGTGAAAACTAGTGGCAAATTTATCGGGATCCAGCTTGCTAGCCTTGCGATACTCGTGATCCATAACAAGTTCTTGTCCTCTGCCGAAGCCCGCAGGCTCGCAGTCGTTGACTAGATGTTGTATTTGTGTATCACTCAGACAATCGACAGCAGCAGGGACGGGAAGAATGAGCTTTCGGGCCTGACACTCCTCTTTTGTCTCCCAGAAGATATTGATCGGTTTGACTGGCTTAGTAATGGACACTCGGGCTTCATCCATCATATCATTAGCTACCAGCGTGTTGGCATTTGGAATAGCACCACCGCAAGCAAATGACGCAGATGATTTTTCACCCATGATGGCCTCTTCAAGCTGATGGCAAAAATCGTGGAATTCAATTCCTGAGCTCGCCGAGGTTCTCTTTCGCTTAAGCATGTTGAAAGTTGTAAAGAACGGCTTTAGTCTACCGCTGTAGATGGATAGAAATTATTGCTGATGGCTGCTTCTATTTTATAGCTGCCGGAAAATCGAAATGGTTGTTTGGGGAATCAGTTTCGCCCGAATTGCGATCTCAATTATCAAGTTTGATGCCACTGTTCCCGTAACATAACATGCTCCTAGGAATTCCATCTATTGTGGGAGTGGCGTCATATGTTAAAGAGCATTGCAAGGGGATCCGGCAGCAGGAACAGCGTAGACCAAGCTCAGCCAGCGTTGCCTTCCGGAACACCAAGACTAGGAGCTGTAGGTTTGTTTTCCTATTAACCACCAATCGTCGTGCTTAATACCTACGGACTGGGCACGCCGCGACGAGTCACTTACCTATATCTGAGGTAATAGCTGAAGTTATAGCATAAGGTTCATTGTAAAAGCTCCACGCATCACTTGTGTACATGTGAATGGAAGGCAACCCTGGGAGGAACCGTAGCCCCTATAAAGTTAATTTTCGTTTGTGAGGTGTCAGGGTAAATGAAATCTATCAATCCATTCATCCAGACTTTAGTTCCCGCGCCAGCACCTCACAATACCCTTCGGCCAAACGTTTCTCAAATAAAGAAGCTGAAATGGCGTCACTAGACTGCCTGGCCAGACAGCCATTCGGTAAAGGAGAACCTGTCAAGCAAAACGTAGACACTTTTATCCCTTGTTTATCCAGAATTCATCTATAAATTTCCTAGGCATATCAGGGCTTTCTTGATGAGCAAGGCGGATCTGCGGCCGACCTTAACGGCCAGTTCTACAAGAAATGCTCTGGTGAAAAGCACCCATCACGACTAACGCAAGCAAACACAAATCCGGGCAGATCGTAGCAATTCCTTCACATTACATGTACCATATCTTGCATTATAATCTATATCCTGAGTTAGATTATAGAAACTAGACCTCGATGCATTCCACAAAAATCCCGTTGGTATGTTATGCATCTACTGTAATTGCCGGCAGTCACGAAAAAGAAGCTCACCGTGGACAAGACAAATCATCAGTGGCAGACCAATTCCCCTCGCAACAATGCATGAATGGATTCCCTTTTCTTTATTCGAAAACAGAGGAGCTTGTCTGGAATTGGGAGCAGTCAAAGCTCTGCGACCAGTGCATCAACATTATCTTCTTACAGTCCACTTTCATGCCATAGGATCATCCGTGTAACAGACCTGAACGCGCCCGCGAATTAATTCTCATCGAGAATGATAATGCCATTGTATACCCCCCAGAATACCTGACGTGCCTGAAACCGGAGCAATGAATATATTTCCATTGGCCTCCTAACAACCACAATGGGGCCCCTTTCCAACACACTTGCGTCATCATGGAATGCCAATCTGGCCTGCTTCGAGTACTCGTTCGGTTTCACCTCTAATCCTATGCATTGATCGATCCAGGTGATTTCCACATAGAGCTTGGCACGGGGGTAGTAGCTCGTATGGGCTTTCATGCCAACTTTTCATACGAAAACAGTAATATGGAACCTAGGCACTATTATCCAAGTGAGGAAATGAGGTAATCTTTCTCTGCCGGACTTCGACACAATTATCTGCCATCATCCTCGTCTTGTCAAGGCAATATCCACATCAATCTCCTAGGAACGAAGTGAATGCGAGAAAGTGAGCAATAAAACAAACAGATATGACTCGATCAGTGCCATAGTTTACTGTACCAACGAATACACGAGTTTTCAGTTAGATGATTGGTGGATAACAGGCATTGGTTCCCAGGAGCTCGTTTGTCATCCAAATCAAAACATCAATGGATGCTGTTAATATCAAATCAGGTTTGTCAATGAGAACAAGCCAACCGGGCCCCTGCATGTCCTCCGTCCGCCATGTAGCCTTAGTAGGAATGTTTGGCCCTGGCCTGGCTGTGAGCTTCTCGAAAGCTCATTACCATACCATTACGCGTTGTGGAAGACATCTGGCCCGAAAGCGAGGCCATGAGCGAAGAACATATAAAGTCGTGCACTTCGTCCTGACTCTTGCCTCTTCTCTAGATAGAAAATCAACCGAGCCATTTCTACAACTGAGTGCTCTTATCTTTGTCATCAAGTTTTAAGTGTCTGTGTTTTCATTCGAAGATGTCATTCAATTTCACTTCGGACAACAACTACCTTCAAGTAGGAATCAATCATGGCAACATCCAGGCCTTTACCGAACCAAGTTCAGTCAGTCATTCCGAAGACTCTCTTAATTCCAAAGTGTGTGGAAGCATCGATACTGCCACAATTCGGGCTTTGGATCAAGCTCTGGATCAAGCTCTGGCTAAATCCCAAAGATATCTTGACATTGTTCATCAAGATATTTCTCAGCATTCGGAAATCATAGGAGAAGTGATAAAGATGCGAAGTCTTCTTCTGGGCATCAAAGGTCTCAAACCTGAACAATGGGGCTCCCTAGACAGCGAGGTGGTATCGAATGTCTTTTCGCTCTTGTATTGCTGCACCATCGACTGTTGCGAGATCGCTTCCACTCCCCTAACGAACACTTGGTCTTATAATGGGCTTGCCGCCTGCCATTTGGCACTTCACTGCGTGTATAGTGCAGCTCTGATATATACTTTGCGTTTCATATTGGGCGCCTATAGTATAAGTTAGCTGACCAGGTTGGTATTCTAGAAATCCGGACGACAAAACGCCACCACAACAGAAAATCACGGAGACCATGGATCAATTAGGTGAAATGGAAGCTAAGTATAGGACCAGAGCAGAACAACCGGGCTTAGCCATATACCATTCCCAAGCAGTCCTAAATCTGTTGAAACGGCGCTATAAACCAGGCTGCAAGGCGAGATCTGGAGACATACGTGTCAGATTCGGCAAAGGAAACCGTGGCGTACAAGCTGTTGAATATTATGGGAGTATGGGACATTCAAGTTTTCCCTTCCAGAATAAATGACTGTTTGAGCTACTTCGTGAGATTTCACCTTTTCTAAGTTTATCCAGACGGGACTACGGATACACAGTGTTTTCCTTTTCATACTACGTGCCCGTACTCAGGTTTCTATACTAGGGTTGAACCAATTCACAATACATTCAAAGCACAAAGAAATGTAGATTCTTGCCTAACCAATCAATTCCTAGTGGCAATTTACCACAATATACGGTAAGCTTGGGATAGGGCGAGGTGTAGTTACTTCAGTACTCATTTATCGCTGGAGCGAACTGTCCACATCTATATATACATAAGACCCTCACAGGAGTAACAAGCAGCACACTGTAGAGTCTCCAAAATTCAATCCTTTTCTTGGTTGGAAGGCTCCATGAATGGCTGAAAAAGCTCTAAACATAGTAATCTTGTAAGGAATAAGACAAATCAATCAAGTTGCGTAACCGAGCTATATAGTCAAGATCATATAATCCGTTGCTGGCATTTTCGGGGAGAAACCAAACTCTGGAACGCGAGATGTTGCCAAAACAAATAGATGAATGAAATTATAGTAAATCCCCACCAGAGCTGTATTATCTGAGCCATCAGATACGAGGTTCCTAAGAGTGCGTTGGGGCGCCGTATCTGTGAGCCTTGGAATACTCGTTCTTCAGAGCCCTGGGAGGCGCAGACTTGATGGAAAAATCTTTGCTTAGACCGGGAGTACACTCAGTACCGTCAGCCATCGGCTGTTTCGGTGTCCAGATACCGCCAGCACAGCGCTGCCAAAAAGTGCCCTCTATGCAGTTCCAGATCCCTTCTTCAAAACATAATCCAACGAATATATTGGAGCTGGATCTTGAGACAGAAATAGAGCAACTGGAATCATGGACCGTAGAAATGCCCACTGAAACAACAGAGATAGGGACGATCGGAGCGATTTTGGTAGAGCTTGCACATTCAGTACTGTAGTTTGCCGCATTCGAGATAAGCGATCTATTTACTAGGGACTCTGCAGTACTACCAGCCGTAGTATATAGCTTGAAGTCTGTAGCTGTAGTGGAAGACTTGGCAGAACTGGAAATTTTTGCTGAAAAAACAGAGTCCCCGGTACTACTATAACCTCCTTTCCCCCAGTTAGCGGAACCGCTGAAACAAACGTTATCATCACATCCAATCAGGTTTTCTTCAAGACCAAAATAATCGACTGTATTGCCGGGATTGGGAAAACGGATAGCATAAGACTCCTTGGTCAGACAGCCGTTGATATTGGCGATAAATAGAGAAGGGAAGTCCTCGGGGGACCGTTTTTCAATTTCAGCAGACCCTGACCTCTTTGAAGAAAAGATACTCTCGGTAATAATTATAGAGACACAGTTTATATATATTTCGCGGTTACCGAGACAGTTAAACCAGATCCAGACAATTGTGTACTCACCGACTTGGAAACTGTTAGGAATGGTGAAGTTGGGTGAGAAAGAAATAACCATCGTTGAACTTTTCCCCATATTAACATCACTCTCGGTCTCATCTATATACCTATCTTCAATTGACTTAATAACGCTCCATATAGTATCTTTGCTGGGTACACGATCCGGTATAATACTGATTTGACAAGAGCCGCCGCCATAGATTGTACTACTATAGAATATCATGGACTGGCTCTCACCCTTTGTCATATAATTCTCCTCAACAACAGCATAATCGTCCGTAATCTTGTACGGAAAATTACTTCCAGATACGTCGAGAGAAGAATTATTCGATAGATCTGAATTATATAGAACGGGGTTGACCATAACTAGGTGAGCTTCCACAAGGGAAACTGCTAGCATTACAGCTACCACAATAGCCAATTTGAAGAATATGGTTCAAACAGATTCAAATTTTTGGTCAAAGTTTTTTCTCAAAATAGGTTTCCTCTGGCCATCTTGAACGAATTAAAATGTATAAGAATCACTTGAAAACCAAAAATCAAAAGACTTCGTAGATAGGGGCTAGCAGTGGACCTTGAAAATAACTACAAATCCATAGCAAAAAAGTATAACGGATAAAAGTTCCGAAGCTTCAATCTCAACACCTGAAAAAGGCACAAGTGGAGACACAAAATCGAGTAACAAAAAACTTTTTCTTCCTCGGGGTAGAGCTTAGTTAAGGAGAAAATAGTTTTTCAAAAACCAGTCACAAGTAGCCTGAGAAGGATAGATAAGGGTGTTTTGTAGCGCTGAAAGGAATCTTGCTGTCTTTCCACAGCAAAAACAGCAAATATTTGAAAATGGAATTTAAAGGGCGTAAAGAGAAGTGCAACTAGTTTTACAGGTACCAACTCAGATAAATTCGCTCTTAAAAATATGTAAGATGCCTGTCACACTGGAGCATCGCACGATCCTCTATAGTAACTATTCGCGTTCAAAGAAGCTCCTAAACAGGGTTCCAGATTGTAAAATATTTTCCGGCAGTGGCTCGGCGCGGCTAAGTTAGTCGGGAACATCATTTCCCGACGGGTGTAAAAGTGTTAGTAACAGCGAGGACCTTATTCACTGACCAGAAATATACCTGGATAAAGCCAATCTTTCTGCAGATGGTGATTAGTGGATGGAAACACATCAGAAAACAGAAGACAATAACATAAAAAATATTCGACGTTTGGTCAGCGAAATACATCGTCATCACCGGTGACTGGAATTGAACGAGATGGCCGCTGTTTCGTAAAACGATAAGTTGCAGATGAACCTGGAGACATACCGTCAGCACGATCTGCGGTACCTTTTCGCGTATTGAAACAGTGCCTGCAGTAAAAACTGCAATTACTTCGAATATCGCTGAAAATCGATAATAAATAGCCACCTAGAATTGGAAGACCAGTTCTGTTGACCATTGACACTGTACGACGATCATTTCACCGACTTAAGCAGAAAGTCTGACGGCAATACTATAAATACCTGGCCTTTGGTCACCCAGAACAGTCTTTCCCAAACTTCTCCATATCTTCTCGGTGCAAAATACTCTCGACTTTGCCAGCTACTCCCCGGTACGGACAGACTCCAAAATATCAAAAATATCATACACTTGTAACAGAACTGACCTGTTGTATCGCCACTAGCCTGTCGGCCGATTATATTGAAATATATGACGTCGTGTAAATGTAGTTGCCCGGTCATTCGAAACTACGCCGACGTGAAAGAGATCGGATCAGATACATCTCCGCGGCCTGCGTGTATTTTATTGACCATCATTAGTCGTCTTGGGAATATCCCAGCGGCCAGAATAGTGAGTTACGACGGCCCCTTGTAATCAATCTACTAATAATTTCTTCTACAATAGATCGAATTCATGCAGCCTATTGGTCCTTCTATAAATCCCCGTGCCGCAGAAACTGGCAAAGTAAGTTTGATCATTGTGGTAGACGAGAAAACTAAGCATGAACTGATAATTCACCGGATAATAAGCCAGTTGCTTTGGATATACCATAAGCCAGCCCATATTTGGTAAGTTGCCCCATATATAGCCCGAACATCCGGGACTACTTTTAAGTCTCAATGCAGATATATCTTATTTGGCCTCTGTGTCTAAGAAAGTATTGCTTTTTGTTTACACCAATGGCCATTTTCTTACCAACGAGGGATACCAGCTGAACAGAAGATATATCCGATTCTATAGAAATGAGCTTTGCAATATTATTGCAAAAGTCGGTGGGAGGTCCAGTCAGATCACAGCTATTGACAAAATGGGAGAAGATTCCATAAAGACTTTCGTGATGAGAAATGAAAATGGATCCGAAGTGATAGCGAAAACTCTATACTAGATTGCTGGCCTATCCATCTTAACAACTGCTGGTGAAGTCGGCGCTCTCGAATACAGTAAGTTATATTGGTATAATACTAATCCCAGCGGCTAATGGATGATTAAATAGTCAGAAAACACACCAGTATCCCTGTCCCTCGTGGTCTTGCCTGGTCTTCGAACAACTCGAATGCTGTTGGTACACAACATATCATCATGGAGAAATCCGCCGGTGTGCCACTCTTTCAAGTTTGGGGTAATATGACCAAATTTGATCAGCTACAATTAATTCAAAACTTGACACAGATCGAGACTCAATTAACAGCTATTCATTTCCCTGCTTATAGAGGACTGTATCTTCGAAAGAATATAGAGCAACCAATCAAATCCCTTGATAATGAACTTGATCCTTCTTTCTGTATTGGACCTTCTTGTGATCAATATTATAAGTTAGTCCTGATCCAAGTCTGGACTTCGATAAAAAAACCTTGTGAGTCTCCGGCATACACTCGAGTTCGAAATTGGCTTCCTTGAGAAATACACATACTTGTGTTCTGAAACACTCTGCCAAGACATATGATCCAATCACAGCAAAGAAAGCCAAAGGCTAGACTCCGCAGGAATGCTCAAAAAAGTATAGCCGCCTCTCTTATTGGGACAATCTTAGGGTCTGAGATAGTTTCTCTGTGTAAAATATGGAAGCCAATTTCGAACTCGAGTGTATTTTGACAGTTTATATACTAACTGCTGGTAGGTATTCAATTTCCCCCTTGGGGTTTCTGTTGCAAAGCGCGAAATACTACGAATATAAAATAACAGACAGCAAGATCAAACTCTCTTTTATTAAGGAAATATCGAAGAACAAATTCAACTCTGACAAGCAACAGAGACCGTCATGGAACTGTTAGACTCGAACAAAATATTGAAAGGGAAAGCTTTCCAGCCTACTCTAAGACATACCGATCTTCATATGGGAAAAATTGTCGTCGTCTCTGACGAGTGGCCAAGAATAGTATCCCTAACCGACCTCAAGACAATTTCTGTTCTCCCTGCATTTCTCCAGGCCCAATGGGCAGTCTTTCTCAAACCCCCACAGAACTACGGTTACAAGAAGGGGATATTTGAGGTGAAACTGCGCGATGATTTCGATACCCTAGATGAGGGTGGCAAGAAGCTTGCAATACGCGAATGGCCCCAAGTAAAGTTGGCAAATACCTATGAGATCTCAACTGGATAAACCAGCGTATAGGGTCATGAACGTACCCCGTGTCTTCCGAGAGTTATTCCTTCGATACGGGGAAGTTTCCGAAATTGGCGTTCTCCCGCTTCGAGCGTGCTTGATAGAACACTTTCAGAATTGGTCGGACCTTGGATTTTCTGGAGAATACATTTTATTCTTTACGCAGAAGCAGGTAGATATACACGATCGCCAATTTTCTGAGTATCAAGCTGGTATAATATTCAGGCTCTCGCGCAAGAATACCTTGACACTGATACGGAAGAATAGGTCGCACCGGGATTGGATGCGGATAAAAAGAGGACGCAGAATGAGCAATTGTTGGCTATTTACATTGAAAGCGTTGCTGGGGAGAAATCTGCAGAAGAAGCTAGAGCCATATAGCCTTTTCCGTTCAAGACAGAAGTATGATTTGAACATTTATTATGCTGGATTGACAGATAAATAGAAGAATTCTGGAGACTGTCATTATATTTTTCCCCTCTATAGAAAAACCGAAGGATCAGCTGACTGAGACCATAGCAAACAACGACTACCGTGTCCAGCAGTCCTCCACATAGATAGTCCTCTTGGCTACATTCAATACATTGTCAGCTAACTAAAGACAAGCTTGAGGATAATTGCCTGGAAATTTGAGACTCTTCTGGGTCCTCGTGGGCTGCAATCTGGTCAGCGCAAGAATAGACGTCAAGGCAATGGTTGCATCCTCGTCTGCTGGCACAAGGAAAGCTTCTATCGATTAGATTCTCCCAGAACTACGGTGTAGCCTTGATTTCCAGTGTCGGCAACAGAACCAGGCTGCTCCGTCTCATCATAGCCACAATCCTCGTCAACGTGAAGCAGAATATGTTAGATATCCATTGAGTCTCTGCCATGCCAATTCAAAGTTGGGCTAGTAGGCTTGCTTCTTTCCCAGGTACTCGATCATGCAGCTGCTGTCAAGCTAAATATACTCTAATGATCTTATTCTTTTATTTCTTGTCTGATCGAGTCAAACACTTAAGACCTTCACACATAGTGCCCTAAGCGTTGCT
>Ga0209673_1001129_pt1 | contig 29514 bp, 27 predicted proteins | sample AraplaCol_mMS_r2_2_FD_184274 | JGI IMG/M metagenome (GOLD analysis project Ga0209673, IMG submission 184274) | Arabidopsis root microbial communities from North Carolina, USA - plate scrape MF_Col_mMS_r2 (SPAdes) (version 3) | ecosystem: Host-associated > Plants > Roots > Endosphere | place... | reverse complement strand
GGTGTCACTGGCACATTCAAGAAGCTATTCCACAGCGACCTCTCCACCGATCACTCAGAAAACATACACGATGGTCAATAGGCCCAGCGTCTTATTTGTCTGCGTTCACAATGCTGGTCGCTCCCAAATGGCCGCCGGCTACCTGAGCCACCTTGCTGGCGACACCATTGAAGTCCGTTCCGCCGGATCAGCCCCAGTCGACTCCATCAACCCCGTCGTCGTCGAGGCCATGCTCGAAGAAGGTATCGACATCAGCGACCAAAAACCGAAGATTCTAACCACCGATGCTATTCAAGCCAGCGACGTTGTCATCACTATGGGCTGTGGCGACGCCTGCCCCTTCTTCCCTGGAAAGCGCTATGTCGACTGGAAACTTGACGATCCAGCCGGCGAAGGTTTAAATGCCGTGCGGACTATACGTCGGGAAATTCGTCAACACATCGAGGGTCTTATTGCTGAGCTACATTCTTCGAGTTGATGCTACTTGAGGAGGGTACGCAAGGGTCTACACTAGCCATAGCGTCGAAGACGGACACCTTCTTGACAACAACTCGAAGTGATGCACGGCTCGTGGTGGCTCCGAATACAAAGTCCATCGTTTATTCTATGGAGAGTCAAAGGCTGCTAAACATGTAAATCGACAATACTCAGACCTGAGTGCCAGAAATGGTCTCTAGTAATTTGTTCTCTTCCCCAACCTGATAAATACACCATTCGCTTGTAGTGGCTCCAGTCACGTCTTATGAAACTGTTCAGCTCAGCGAGTATGGAGGCAAATAAATCGATTTTACTCCAACATCAGCACACACCTGTGAAATTCATTGCAAGTGGTGAAATGATACATTATCCATGACCAAGAAAGACTGCCGCTACGGCCATCTTCTAAAATAGTGAAAAAAAAACTCATCGATGAAATCCTCAAACACAGGGGTATCCGTTGAGCCACGAAAAACGCGAAAGAGCACAATACCATTATGAGAATACGCAGACGAATTCTCTATCTCTCGTTGCAGTAGAAATGTGCCATTTGCTTTGGTTCTATACCAAGTGGTGACCAGCCGTACATACTCATTCCAGAAAATTCGTGTACTGCATTCTTCACGTAGATCAAATGACACATGCTATGGTTTCAGTGATAGCGACATATTTAACTATCCTATAAGTCTATAGTCACAATATACTATACGAAGGTCCAGACAAGATGAATAAAACGCCTCGACACACGGAAAACTCCGCCTCTTAACAGAGTGTGGAGCCAATCGGACCTTGAAGTAAGAACGAGAGCTGTTAAACTTGTTCAGCATCATTAAGAATTACCCCAGCGCCCCGGTCAAGTAGCATGTTTGATTTCCTCATTATGGCCCATTCATTTATATCACGTAGGAAGCGACGGGCTGTCCCAATCTGAATCCCTCGTTGAACGAAGAAGCCAGTATCTGGGTCCTCAAGTATCAGTTCAAGATCGAGGCGATTTTCCAAAGTCACTTGGCAGACCTTCCGGAAATCTGCCTTGTACTCCTCGTCGGTGGCACGTGATTCTAGCCACTTGCAGTAGTCCCTTACTGCCTCTTCCCGAGACCCAGGAATTGCGAGAGGCTCGTTAGATATACGTTTAGGCAGAAACGAAGTCACAGTGGACGCACAAGCGGTTTGTGCTGGCAGAACATTGATGATGGTTGGTGGATATGGTGATCCAGTTGATGTCGTATCCGTCTTTTTCGACTATCTTCCTACCTGACTTTCCAAGACCAGATCCCGACGGATATCGCTAGGGACATCATCATGACAATCAAGGCTCCCACCACCATCAACAAGCTCAATGAGTCTTTCTAGGTGTGGGGCTCTCAGTTTGTAATGTTTCTTGTCCCTCGGGTCTTCCCAGCACCAATCAGACCTAAGCGGGCATGCACGAACATTACATCGCATACGGTCATATACAACACTCCACGTTGCAGTTTGCCCAGTCCTCTCTTCCTCAGCAGCGATGTGCGCCTCTCGCTCAGCCACCATTCTGCCTGTTGCAGATACACGGCCTCTCTTGTCGACTCTCCTTGATGCATATATAGACTGATCATCATCTTCACTCCTATAATTGAAAGCAATGACTAGAGTGAGCTTCTTGCCAATACGAAGCAAATTGCTCCATTTACGTAGCTGCTTCTCCACTGGATTCCAGTCGATGTTAGTAGAATTGCAGAATTTTTCGATCTTTCTCTGGGACCGGTCGTTCGATTTCATCGTAATGTCTGTGCCCTCAGATCGAACTCTCTGGTGGCGTTTCTTTTTCATTTGCAACATGCTTTCAATATCTGCTTTCAGAGCGTCTTCCCAATATTCGCTAGGGGCTACAACCAAATTTTCTTCCGTCACTCTACCTACTGCCTTGCGATTCAGTAAAACCTTCCATTCGATTGTGTAGCAGACGTATTTCGGAGGTTTCTCATCGTATTCGCCACCTTTTTCCCATTCGGCAAACGGTAAAAAATTAAGTTGATCCGATTGTGGCTGTTCTGTGGCACGATACGGGGCAGGGCTCGGGGAGTACAAGCTTGCGGGTGTGCTACCGAAGTTACCAGGAGTGGGGGCATACTCCCATGGGTCGATCATCTGGGACTGAGTGGCATCTTCAGCGAAATGGCTTTGGGTCATCTTGAATATCTCTGGGGGTACGGGAAGCCTAAAGCTGTAAGTGGTTAGTCAGGAATGCCTGACGCCCAATAAAGACTCGGAGCCGCCACATGGCAATAAGCAATAATGATCTTGAAACAATTCTTACTGTCACGCCTTGCCTATCACTTTGACCCAAGATGGATATCCAGAACATCCCCAGACCCTCTGCAGTGAAGCAACTGAGTGATGGAAGAGAGAAGTTGACAGATTCTCAACGGTCGCCTAGTTTGCTCTGTTTGCATGGAGCCTTCTAGTCGTACAGGCCTTTGGCCGTTGATTCTTGTACTCATACAGATGGGTACAATGCTAGGTATTATTACACTGTATATACATACTCGGTAATTTACGTCAAATCCATATTAGGTTATCCTATCATGTGATTAGGGTTTGAAGCAGGATATCTATGTCTTCCTATGTGGAAGGCAATAACGGTCGGCACTGTACACACACAAGTTAGATTTACCTCGATACTCTCTCTTCTTACGGCGCCCCACCTTTTTTCCCTCTCGGGCTTAAATCCCGTTAAGCTTTGTAGCCTCGACGAGGCATGATGAATTACTGAAGTACATTAGTATTCGAAATCAGATTTACCTCTACACCCTTCTACTTTAACTCCCAGGCACCTCTAGCATCATACCACAAACAACCATAGACATTTCTAAATAACCAATGAATAACCACCAATCTACAATTTAATAACACGATGTTCTCCAACATTTTCTGTAGTAATCGTTTACTATACAGTATTTCCGGAAATCGGTGTCATCCCTTGCACTCTTTCGTTGTTCCCTGTACCCTAAATGCCAAGATACACTAAACTACTTTCGATGAAGTTACGTCAGCCTCGTATGTTTTGTAACTGTACCGTAATTTACCGGATTATGGTTTAACAGGCGAGATGTTTATTACTATAAGGTCTAGAAACTAAGTCCCTATCTTTCGAAGGTTCTATTGGTAGCTTCCAATGTTTTCTGAACGAAGCTGAAGATAACATCACTCAATTTCGGACCTGTTCAAGGTCGGCTTCTATGCCAGTGACATAGAGCCACTCTTCCAAGTTCTAATCACTTGAGATTGTAAATTTACAGGTTTTGAAGCTATATGTAATATATAATATGATATATACCCTCAGACAGTACCAGTGACAGTACACCGACGCACCAAAACCAGAAGCCCACCCCCATGTTATAGGGATAGTGTAATTCCGAGATGGTCAATGTATATCCTCTCAAGATACCCAATACTACAGTAGAAGAAATTGATGTATCGAGTCATGATATCACATGCTTCTCTGTAAAATAGGCTGCAAATTCATAGCATGGGGGTTCAACAGCAACCCGTGGGACCGAAAAACGCCTCTTTGTCGTAGAGACCACATTCCACCGACTAATCTCCCTTCCATCATAGCTAGTATCTGAGCAGGGGTGAAATAGAAAAGCAGTCACAAATGACCTCCCACTTTGCGCCAATCGTCCTCTTCTTCCTAACTATCCACCGTGTATCACCAGTCTATGCCCGTTTCACGTTTCAGACCCATTCGGCCTCGGTCCACAACTAATCAAGAAGGGCTGGTGGTTGCCGAATTCAAAAGTTCAACTATCGAAATAGAGACAAAGACTGAACGGAGATCATCAACCGCTTGCAGGGAATGTCAGCGTCGGCGGACAAAGGTAGGGAATTTGAGAACAGACTATTCAACCTGGCCATTCATTATTGTTAATTCGCATTTTAGTGTACCGGGGGAAATCAGTGCTCAGAATGCCAGAGGCGTAATTATATTTGCATATTCGATGCGAGTTCTGACAAACAACGCAAAGGCTATATAAAGAAAACAGAGCAAGAACTCCTTTACTATCAGGAATTTGTGGAAAGCTTCTTTGAGGCAATCCGAACTTCCCATGATGATAAAGTCCAGCATATTATCGATATTGTGCGGTCGGGATCATCAATAGCCAGTGTGAGAACTGAGGTGGCTCTCATTCTTGCAGAAAATTGCTTACTTCGAGATGCATAATATAGTATGCCTCGTAAATTGTCGTTCCATTGAATTATGAACAAGTTGTTTAATCAACCGTGGCCTCTTAAATGCTCCAGCCTCTTATAGATTATCATCCAAGAATAGGCAGTAAATCGACATATCACTTCAAATACCCCGAAGTGTTTAGGTTTCTCATGGGCCAAAGCTGGTGAAGATCTACAAGTCCAAGTGAGAACTGGGTGGTTCATTTTAGGATGGGGGGGGTACTTTACAAATCATTTTGCTTTGGCGTGCTTGACACCCGAGAAAAACTTTGGCCAAGATTCGAGGGGCATAGGATCTGGCCTGGAAGATACGCTGTATTAATAGGCTGATTTTCTGCCAAATGAAAGCTTCCGATAAAGGGGATCAGTGCGTCCTCTATCAGAATTTCATAAGCATGATTGATGGCAGGGTTCAATTCTTCGGGACTTGGTGGAAAGCCCGTCACATCAATGATACCGAGTAAAGCATTCTGGAAATAACTTGGTAGATTAATTTCATTTGGAGACCCTGGAAATATATAGGTGGCTATGAGACGCCTCCACTGCTTGGTGACGAATGTAGGGTCCTGGACTATATTGTGATTGTCTATAGAAGCTAAGTACACGCCATATGCGTGACGATAGTTTTTGGCTTCAGAGATAAAGTCTAGAGTCTCAATACAATGATTCTGAGTGAGGAAATCCAGAAGAGCATTGAATGTGTATGGCCGCGGTGATTGGTCGGACAGAACATCCTCCAAAGTGATACGTGAAGGAGGTATATCACTCAAAGGGGTTCGGTTGTGATCGAAACTCTTGGGGGAGGTGAGGGCCATGATGCCTGAGCAGGTAGAGTATATTTTGCGTCGAGCTCGACAAACTCATCAATGAAAGTATGCAATCGATCATATAAGAACACAAGTAAACCAGAAAGCCAAAGGGCGATTATTAATGAATTTTGTTCCAGACCCACATAGATCGATTGTTTACACCACAGCAGACTTCAGGAGAAAGTCTAATGATTCAAGACCTGCAATTGGTAATCCTCGTCAAGTTCCAGGGCTCCACTTACATGTGGTGACACGGTGACACATTCCTGTAAAGTACAGACAGTGTGAGGATGTCACAAGACTTGATGAGGTATAACCCACGAGTTGAAAGCCATTCTTTCTATTCTGAAGCGCCCGTCTCCCGATATTTTGACCACAGTGTGAGTTTTCGCTGGATGATGACGTCGAGGAGACGTTGAACTCACTCTAGAACTCAGCCATCCCTTTGATATGCAGGGGAGGTATCTTGGTAGTTAACCAGAAGAGGCATTTAATACCTGTTGGTGGAAAGCCGAGAGAAATTTTATAAGAATCCTTGGGACGGAACGACCAACTGCATGTACATGTGCGTTGTAGTCAAAGAGCGCTCATTACGCGTAGCAAAATATGGACAGCTTTATGTGATTAGGGATCGAAAAGGCATTTGTACAGTCTCTATAGGTGAGATCCACTACTGTCTAGAGTTCTTTGGTATGTTTGTTCTTTCTCAAAGTTCCTGCAAGACTGATGTACCTTCCATACGCCATTAAGCACGTGTCATGTAACGTGGCGGCGAAACAGAAAGTAATCGTAAGAAACCGGGAATTTAATATTCCGAACCTGGACCCAAAAAAGGCTTAGCGTTTCTTGGTATATAGGGTTTGGGGAACAAAAAATGAGTGTAGGTGGTTACAGCGATTTCCGGAAATACTGTATATCACGAGCCTCATTTTGCCAGTCTCGGCTCTCTCTGCTTGACGCTCTGTACAGAGCCGCCCAGGTTCGCCTTCCATGTTGGGAGACACAGAGAGACTCTTTCAAACCCTAGTCACATGATTAAGTAAATAAACACGTCTGGTACATACCCGTAATAATACTAATTCCTTTTTACAGATTGCAAAACAGATACATGAGCCTATAATTAGAAGGCTAGACTACCTAGAAGATTCCACGCAGACGCAAAAAACAGCACAAACAAAGCAACATTCTAACTGGCAAAGTGTCAACTTCTTCTCCCTTTCTGCATCTCGTATTGCTCTAGTTAGGTCACGTCGGCACTAGTTATTGATTGAACAGCCGCTGCCCGATTTCTGGGTCCGACAAATTGCCGTTTCGGCCGAATATCGTCCCAGTATGGGCGAGCCTAAAATGCAGCCAAACTTTTCTGGCCAGACGTAACTGTAATTTGATTTGGTAGGTTTTTGCCTTAACGCACTGGTTCAGAGGTGACAGGAAGTTGCCTTTCATGGGGGCCCTTTTGTCAGGTGGAGAACGTGGTTCGGGTGAGTGGAGTAATCCACCATTTGGAGTTTGGTCGAGGAACCGGATCGTGCTTGATACCTTTGTTATTCAGTCCGTGCTGTACAAAAATTGTGCGGCGACATTCGGCATTTCGGGATAAAGTAATTGTGGGGACATTCTGGCCAATCCTTGAAACACGTTAACTGACGAATTGCCGATACATTTAATGGTGCCTGATTTGATTGAAGTGGATTGTTAGCAGATATTGTTTACAGAATCGTTTTATTTCCCAAATTCATACTCAATATTGTCCAAAACCAGTAGATGTTATGCTATTCACTCAGTCCTTGTAAAAATCTAAGGGGTTCTAACGAACTGGACCGTGGGATTATGATCTATATGCCCTGTCTGAATACCCACCCCACGTCCTTCATACACTTGCGCAGTTGGATGAAGAGTCAAGGGGGGTGCTTGGCAGATAGTTGTATAAAAGGTGTCTTCTCAGCCGCACCAATTCTGGAGCTACATTTGTAACCTGGAAGATCCTTTGATCTTAGCGCTCCCACAGCTGAAAATGCCGACGATTGCGTACTGTAACATTCATTGCCTAACTTATCGAATCTTCTGCTGTAGAGCAAAGAGGCGGAGGCAGATAACTTAGTGGCAAGAACCGAATCAAGCAGCTTGCACTTCAACAAAATCAGAATCAAGTCGCGCTTTTATCGTAACTTCTGATATAGAAGCAGCTGCTAACAAGATTCGGAGCCGGTGTCGACCGATTTCATGAATTGATATGTCTTTGAATACCGCTGTTTGTTGACGGCCACCAACCATCGCAGATCTTAGAGATGAGGTCAATGATCCACGGAGTTCTTTCCCAGCTATATCCCCTCGATCTTTGCTCAGAGAAACATTTAGTGCAAAATTACCTCGTTGCAAGCCTTCGGAGTCCGGAAAGGACACGTTGACGCTTATAGTGAAAGACTGTCCTTGCAAAACTCTAGACGGTGGTCCAGTTGCAAAATAAATAATTGGATTATGTGAGATAAACCGTGAGGTCCTTGCTCGATTCAAAGTTATGGAGCACTCACTAGACATGAAGAATAAAAATGCTGCTAAGCTGCTGTCGTGGATCTTCGCCCCTCGTTTTATATATTGCATGATTCCTGTTGAAAGCTTCAATCCCAAAATTTAGAAATTCTGCGCGACTGGAAAGCCGTGATGTGAACATACTATTGTATCACCCTGCGAGATCAGCCACTATGGATACCTAGTCGGGTTGCAGATCACTGTATTTAAAGTACTTTTTTTCCATTGTCGGGATTTGCTTGTTGTCCAAAGAATCATTCGTCTTTCATGGCAACCCATTTGGTGCTGTCATTTGCAATCTACCATATAATTTTGTTACCGCCCGCCTCCGCAAGCTGATTTTGGCCCCAGAAAAGGGGATCTATGATAGGTGCCAGCATATTTCGCCTGTCAGCCCGGCGCTAATAGTATTTGGAATTGTTTTCTGCCTTTAAGCACCTTTTCTGACCCCTTGAACCCCACTTTTCGGCCCTCTTGTTCTCTTGTTGATCGAAATATTTGAGAATTGCTTGATGATAACGCGCTGCCACAATGAAATTATTACTCGGTAAAGATCAAGTCGCGATACCCAAGAAGGCTGATATTTAGTGATTGACAATATCGATAGCTCTCTTATTTAGCGCGACACTGCTATTTGAAACAAGCAACGCGACCCAATTCCAAAACTTTTACCCATTCTATCGAACAACTTTGACGACCGAGAGGCCTGACTGCCACGCATACTACAGTAGTTTTCGAAATCAGTTTGACCCCAAACTCTTTCGACTTGATTGCCGGAAAATAATTCCTTAATTTGCGAGCTCTGATTGGACGTTATTCTAAGCTTTCTGTGCCCTGACCGCTTTCTACTATAGTCAACGAATCTAACAGTACATCTTCATTACTCTTTATGCTGTAATTTACATGAAATTAGCTGAATACGGGTCCACCCTTCCCCTCACTTCTCTGCATGACAATCAAGAACTTCACGTGCATCGACTCTCTGCTTACCGTTGTTTGTGCAGATGACATGGCTCCAAGACTCTCACCTTCAAAGCTTGCGCTCATTCGTGACATGATCGAGAGCAAATCTTTAAGCACATCTGAAATGGCTGAGCAGGCTGAATGTAGCAAGCAGACCATCATCAGTATCCGCAACAACTTGCGACAGTTGGAAGCTTATACGCACTACAAATCTCAATAGGACGGAAACGAAATGTGACATCCCTAATTCAATCCCCTCTTTAATGACCTATATGAGAAATCAGGCCTCTACCTCAAGAGGGTGTTTTCAGTTTTATGGGTTGGGTTCAGGGCATGGTTACTTACACCCTGCCGCATCAGAAGAGCCCTTTCAGTGGCGCCCGGTATCGCGTTCCATGTTGGAGGACTGGAAGATATTCTTATAAACACTAATTACAGTACATAATCTACTATTCCATGTATGGTTGGTTAATCTCGTAATTCAAGTCATGCTCCGACGTTGAACGGTAAATCTTCAAACAGACGATAGCTGATATGTATATGCAGGAACATGCGGTTGTTCGGCAGCCCCGATTCTCCCACAATTCCTCCCGGCCCCCTACCACGCTTCACTCTCTTAAACCCTATTGAGATCTTTCAACAAGCTGAAAGCTTATATCAAGAAAGCTTAGCAAGTTTTGAGAAACCCGACCCTGCTTCTCATACTTTCTTTAAATAGTACGTTCATGAGACGTGGCTGCAAAACAGCAAAGTGCTTTCGGCTCTTTCGATATTTAGGTACAACGATAGAGAAATTGTGAGTGGCAGCTATTTGAACATATCTTTCCATCGAATTAGAAGTGGGTTAGGGGTTGGGTATATATATGACGTAACCATGAAATTCTAATTTCAGCCAGGAACACGTCGAGAGACGATCTCATATTGATATAACTAAAGTGGGCGAAACAACAAAGATTCGACATCGACCGTGACGAGTTGAAGCCGATCAATAATGTGGCCTAGCCGCTCATAACTTTGCATCGCACCATTGGCGAAATCTGAGTACCATTCTTCCATTCCCTCTAGACTGTACCATGTAATCACGGCGTTGAATCGCAACACATCAACGCCACTTCTTTTCCTCAGTCCGCTATCCCAGCCACCACCGTATGGGACGCAGGCTGTGTTAGGTGGATTCGGGGCGTAGAGCTTCATGGAACTACAAATATGAAGTTAGGATAAGTATATGCGTTTGGAAGAATAGTAATCCAGGTCAGAAAGGAAATGACACATACTCTATGAAATCCGAATACGCGGACTCAAACAGAGATTGATCTGCGCCGCCACGTCGGACATAAAACGTGACCAGCTCTTTGAGCCTATGCGCACCAAAACCAGCTAGAGATAAATGCAATTCATTCAAGTTGGCCGGGTTTGCCATAGTATAACAGTCCACAATCTCAAAGCTCTGTAAATCACTCAAGATCTGAGGTAATTGGCGAGTTCGACTTTTTGAATCGGCAAATGCTATGTATGATTAGTACCAGAGTCCTACCAACGAACACAATTTCTAGTAGGCGTAAGTGTTTAAGGCGCGAACACCTACAAAGCATTAATGCCCATTGAGAATCAGATTTCAGCAGTTGTGCACCCAGATTTCCAGCAGATTTCCATGCCCCACAAAAGTTCTGTAAATTGAAGAACTCCTGAAAAGAAGTTTCAGGTGATTTTACTGAGTGGAGGAGAATCACGTCATGAATACTGGGAGGTTGCAGACGCGACACCTGAGGGAGCGAATATTGATTCAGATCACCCATCGCAGTAAAGATGCCGCGCGGACCAGGAAAAAGACGCTTTCCGACCCTCTGATCTTCCAGTGACTGTCCGTGTATTCTGTCCTGGCTTTTCCAAAAACCATTTTCTTGTCGATAGATCCGAGGGGGGTGGATTGACAAAAGCTCCGATATTGATCTACAGGATATAGGCTGCGAGAGGATGGAAGAGTCATTTATCGGTTGCTCTAATAATTCACGGTGTACGGGTGATGTTAGTATGTCGTGATCAGTGGTATATCGCGATAGAAGTGAGATATTTTCTTGGAGAGACGAAGGAAGGGTTCCCATAGTCACTGGACGGTGCTTGTAGAACAGGAATGCGAGAAACACGTTTGGCTGAGTGTCTGCCAATGCCTTTAGTTCTAGTGAATTAAAAATATAAGGTCCATCGCGTTCTAACCATCCACCAAAAACAACGCACTGAGGGTTAATTGTCTTTGTAGCGCCGGCAGCAAATTGAGCCCAGGTCGCAGAGAAATTCACCATCGGCTCGGTTGCTGCCAGCTGAAACGCGGCTATTTCGATAACATCGCCCGCTGTAACGCTATCTGGCAGTATGATGGACGAGGCTCGATTCAAGCATTCGGTCGTCAAGATTCCAGTCATCAGGCGAAAGCCGATTGAAGATTGAAAGCTCTTCCACGCGGAGACGGCTTTCCATTGTATAAGGGCAATTAGCGTCTCCGGCTTGTTCTCGATGTAAGCCCAGTATAAAGCCGTGCAGTCTGGAATGGACCGTATATACTCCAGGGACGCGGCCCAGAACCGAGCGGCCATCTGTTCACCCTGACTCACGTCAATGCCTGCACGGAGACTCAATTTGCATACACTGAGGACAGCGTTGTGGGGCAGATCAGAGGCAGGCAGTATTTTACTCCAAGAGACCCCGCAAACATATGGAATCATCAAATGCTGCAGCGTTGTCAGTGCGATGCGCATAGAACGAGAGACAGGAATGAGGACGACCTTGGGTTGTTCCGCCATATCCTAGGTGTAGGGGGAATTGAAACAGACAGAAGCACGCATGCAAGAATCGCAGCAGTAGCAATCGGGTCCCGCAGCGCCAAATAGAGGGATAAAATGCAGTTGCAGCAAGAATTTTGTTAGTCCCAACCCCTCCTTTTGCCGCGTCAATGTAAGGGGACGTTGCCTTAGTGCCCGAGGCAGAAATGGGAACTGCCTTGCCTTCTCCACCCATATCAGGGCGTCGGCCAATGGCATTGCATCTGACAGAGGTTCAAGCCTCGCTGGTTATCCCTGGTATCCCGTAAGATCCAGGATTATATAACGATAAACAACAGTTGGGGATTCCGAAACAACTACCTTAAAGCTGAGCCTTTCCTGTCGCCTTGGAGCCGGATGGACCCCCAACAAGCACCAAACCCTGCCGTATAGCAACTGCGAGGGGCAGAAGGAAAAAGTTGACACTTTGTCAGTTTACTTTTTGCTTTGTTTGCACCCTTTGGAAGTAGAACAGCTACCGAATCTTTTTCCTAGTGGAGTGAGCATGTTATTAGCAGACAGTGTCGGAGAGGAGGTTCACTCTGGGTCAACACTAGCAGATAGCTGAAGCTTTTCGGTTTTTAGGTCAAAAAACAGCGCGTAACAACTCACCAGGTTCGTGTGGTTCAAGTGCGGTTGTCATTCAATACAGTACCACCACCCCATCCCCGCTCCCGCTCAAATGGTCTCAGGACATACCGCCGCTTGTTCTTCACTGGCAACTTTTTGAGGGCTAGGGTCGTTTGCTCTTGGTGTTCGTTGCCTTTGTGGATCCGATGGAGCAACTTCATTCATTCCAGCGACTACTCCGAGTGCAACTAAAAGCTGGGATGGAGATACGGTTGCAATTCCTCTAGAAAGTCAAACTCCTACACAATTGCCAGAATATATATAAACGTCATCACTCAGCCTCGCTACTGCCAAGCGTCGAAATACCTGAAAATACTCTTCCATTCAGACCCTCGTTCGGTAAAGCCCGTGCCAATATGTAAGACTAGCCATACGAAAGGATCAACGGTACATAAAAAGATCAGCCTCGCCAAAGTATCTTTCAAGAGTGGAAGACCTCAATCCGACGACCGTTAAGATAGTTGATGCCGCCGACCTTGATGCCACTCAAGCATTTGTTTTGTATGGCCTGCGCATATAAGCCGGCATCCTGACAGCGCATACTAGATTGTGTGCCACAGAGAGCGATGGCAGCCGTACCGTCTGTGGCCAGTGTAGTGCACTCGCTGCCAAGGCCATTGCTTTGAGAGCAAGCTTCAGTTCCCCTCCCTTTTAGCTGGTTGATGACACCGGTGACATCTCCGGTGGTGGGGCTACCACCAGAAGTTTCGCACTTGATCTCCTGGTTGACGTCGGCGAGCACCGCGGGGGACATAGCGATGAAGGCAAATATGCAAGCTTGCTTGATATACATCTATTACTAGGTGAGTGGTATGACCCCAGGGGTTAAAAAATAACTAAAACTGACCCTAGATGCATAGAGCCAAATTGTCAATTATTGCAAAATTGGATTGGATTGGATGGGGACAAAGATTATTGTTGTCGAAATTAACGATTTGGTAAATAGGCCTGTATTTATACCTTTCAACTTCCACCTATTATCTAGTAACCTAAACACTCTGATAATTTTGCCGCCCCGCAACTGAGGTTGTATTCAACCAATTGGTATATTTTCCGAGCATTGCGGCTGGCTTGTACTGTGGGTATTGTAGGACTACTGTAAGTGTTACTAAAAGGCCGAGGTGGACTGACCTGTCTGCATACCCGAGTAGCTTTATCCACTGCAAATTCGACGGCTGATGGACGGAACCGATACGTTACATTATTCATGATACTATGTGAGGCTATAATTTCCACTTGTACTTATGTAGTAGGTTTCCGGTTTAAGAGGAGGAATAAATGCGTACATAGCTCATTACAGTATTGTTATGAAGAGTACAAGTTCCAATGCATCGGTCACCATCTATATTGCATAACTTTTGTTGTCTGCTAGCTTCACCCCAGATCTCATTACAAAAGTTCACGAGTTGAATCCTTGGTGACTTCGTGTTTACTGGCTCCTCCATTGTACGGTAATCAATGGCCCCCACGACGATCAATGACGATCCATGACGACCAATGGCCCCTATGTTGCATTCACTTCACTGATATTGAAGAAGTGGGTTTCATCCTCGTATTTAGGGGTTTTATTTCAAATTCAACCCTTGGTCCGATTCCTCCTTTTGTTACAGTAATCACGTATGTCTCAGCATTCAGCAATGTAGAGTTTCGGCGATCTACACTTTTGACAACCTGGTGTGATATGCCTCCAAATGTTCGATTCACAAGGTATAGAGTGCACCATTCATGGGTTAAGCAGTGTGAGAAGTGGTTAGCCAAGGCCGCCGATTCTTCATACAAGTTATCTCGTTATTTCTTTTTCTTTTTTTGATTATTTCGGTTGTGAGGCCTTAAGAGCGGATACTCAATTGAGCTACGCGTGGCTAAATTGAGCGGCGTAGTAAAGTGCAAGTTTTGTTCGGGCCCAGAGTGATCGATTCTTAGTCAGCAGAACCGGTGGGTTTCTGTTTCACGTGGCATACCTCTTTTTCGCTCCAACTCAAAAATGCAACATCCTTTTCACCTTCACTAATTGCTCTTGTTCCGAATCGCTTCAGTTGTAATGAGGGTGGCACAGGGCTTATAATCATAATGGATCATTCAGGTGTTCTAGAATCCGTGTCAAGATGCTGAAATTTATGAGCTTGTCCGTCCTGCAGGTTGGCATCGCAAGGTCTTTGACCCAAACAAAAACTAACAATGACAAGGTGTAATCGAGAGTATATACAAAATCCATCATGACCTTGGCGTTTTATCGAATACTATCGTCTGCGCGACATATAAGCGACCGGACAACGTGCCCTTATCTCCGGCCATTATGTACAAAGCCCTTCCCTTAGTGATCTCGGAGCATCCGGCTTTGGCAACAATTCTTGTTGATCAGCCATCGAAGAAGATAGGCAGGAAAAGGACCTGGTAAGCACGATCAAAAAGGATTTGGTTCAAGGACTGTGTCAGGTTCATCGATGATGTGGCGGAGAAAGAACATTTCACTCGTTTGCTGCAGGCGGAGCACAATACCTGGTTTAATACCGACGATAAAACGAAGCCACTGTGGAGAGTAGTGGTTAATGGACCGAAGGTATTATTTGTCTTTCACCACTCAGTCTGTGATGGCAGGTCGGGGATGATATTTCACCGCAGTCTGCTCGCTGCATTAAATAAAGTCATCAGGGAGCAAGATGAGAACAAACAAGAGGAGATCTCACCGGTTGATTTCAGTGTCCCAAATTATGAGCTAATGCCTGAGTCAATGATTCTTCTTCGGCTCCTCGGCATGAGATTCAACATGTGCATTGGTCTACTGAGCTATCTCTTCTCTCTTTTATTCAAAATTTTCTTACGGAGCAGTCACGCCTTTTTCACTGATGTCATGTTCAAAGAGAGCTTGCCTTCCAAAGACAGCCCAGTGCCTCTCGCAGAGAGACCTTCTACCAAGCTTGAAAGAATCTGCCTCAGTTCATCACAGCTTGCGGCATTTCTCAAAGCCTGCAAAAAACACAAGACTTCATTCACCACCCTGATTGGAACGCTGATTCACGTGACCCTTCCATCTGAAGTTTACCCAGCAGCGAAACTAGGTCTGTCATACTTTGCAATTGACATACGACGTTTCCTGCCGACCGAGTATTCCAACATCATGGGCAATTATGTATCCAGTACCAGTCTAATCAATGACTGCATAGTTACCGCCAAGCTGGAGCCACATCCCCAGCTAACGACAGACAGATTGCGCTTATCTGGCAGTTAAGCCAAAGAGCAAAGGCTGACCTTGATTCTGCAATGCTCATGCATCACACACCACTTCCAGTGGCGAACTTGACAGCCATTGGGGAAGATGATGAGACCATCACGACGGGAATATGTAATGTATTAGAGGTTGCTGTTACGAAGACCTTTTGTGTGTCAAGCTTGGTCGAACCAAAAATTGAATCATTTGGGCCTTGGCAACTGCAAGCCATTGAATTTTCTGTGTCAGCGCAAAAATCGCAGGTGGGGCCCATGTTGTATTTTGCAATGGCGAGCGTGAAGGATGGTCAATGTGTAATTAATGTCAGCTATGAAGGGGACAAACTTCGGAATGGAGTTGTACAGAGGATTCTTAAGGGAGTTGAAAGACGGTTAATCATGCTGCTGGAAGCAGAAAGGAGTAGTTGAAACTTGAGACTCCATACAATGTGACTCATGAAGCCGAGGTTTTACACGTTTAGTGAAATTGCCTGTAGCAAGATATAGTATTGTGATATGCAGTACACAGCGCATTCCACAACGTCTTCAATTTGACACGGCCAGCTCAATAGATGATCTGCGCTAACGCCTTGGCAGTTGTAGGAATGAGTTTCGTGACAACGATTCCCGGCTCATTGCATTTAGAAGTTGCTGCACCATACAGTATGTAGATGTGCAAACTGTCACGCAGTCCGCAAGAGCGTAAAGGCCGACCTTGCCCACTGGGCAGCAATAATCCTTTATTGTTCAGTCCCCAGCAACCAAGCCATCAAGAACTGACTGTGCATGATTTTGCCCCTTATTTGAGCAGTATGCCTTTTATTGCATTTGAAATACTCCAGACGCATAGATAGAGGTTCTAGGGAGCCGAAGTACCGTTACAGAATGATTACAATACGTGCTTAGAAGAGTTATGGCTATTACAAGCATCGTTCTGCCCAACTAATAGAGCGGTGATCCTAAACAGGATTAGCGTAAATCGGATCTACTTTCCGGAAATCAAGTCCAAAGAGTTTAAGGTCAAACTGATTTCGAAAATTACTGTACAACGCCGCCATCAGAGCCCACAATACATCCAACCCAAATACCTGCAAGCACATGGCCGAATGCTTACTCGAAGGTGCTGGCGAGGTTAATAAAGGGGACTGGTCATCAGCAACAGTGCTACTCGGATTAACACCATCTATACTGGGAATGGCGGCACCTACAATTGAGGAACGCCTACAGCTGCTCAGAGAAAGGCCAATATTGGGGTTTTTGAGCATCCTTGCCGCCCCGTCGCTTATATTCTCGAGGCCCTGGGTAAAGCCAGATAATCCCGACAAATCGAAAATTACTTGGATTCGACAGTATACCTCTGGAAGAGGCCCCAACACATACTGGACTGTAGTGCAATATTTCTCTGTGGCTCTTGCCGCTGCCAACGTTCTTGAAAACACAACTAGGCTTGGGAACCAGACAATCATTAGCTGGAAATGCAACATGACATACCTTGAGCTTGCATGGGCTTTACTAGCCCCAGTACCCCCTCTCGTTGCGTTGATGCGGTACCTTGGTCCTTTCTCAAAGAAACCTAAAGAGGATAATGTCCACAGAAAACCCCCACAAGGTAGAGCAACAGAAACGAATGGAGTGTCAGATGTAAAGGACACGTTGGAAACGATGGATGTGTCCGTGGGTGACAGAGTGGACTTTTGCGAAGGGCTTCTTGATTCGTTTGCGAACATTTGCGGTCTTGTCCATGTTGTATTTGGGACAATAGTGCTTTCCTCAGTCCAATTCATCGGCACTTTGGATGCACTAGGGGTTGTGGGTCGTTTCACAGCATCCGTGCTCATTGTTCAACTTATCACGATGACTCAGCTCTATGGTAAGTCCAACTCGTCTTTGACGAAGCCGGAGAGCTTCCAGCGGCTTGATAGGACAAATTTCGAAGGGAAGGTATACGGAATGGACCTTGAAAACGGACTGTAACTAGAGTTATGCTAATGCGACTGGGCCGTGTGTAACAATAAAGCGGTGCTGCGATGCTGTCAGGCAACCTTGAATGTAACGATGTTCATCGAATAGTACTCTGTTGTAGTTAGCTAGTAGCCTCTACCATCTCCGATACGGATAACTCCCAACTGGGATCATGTCATAGAAAAACTTATATTTAGGAGCTAGATTAGGCGTCATGTTTGGTTTGCCCACTTGTGATTAATTGTCAAAATGCGCCTCCTGGGGTAGGAGGGGTTAGAGGTCTCTGATGTACTGAATTTACGATTAAATATAGGCTTAAAATATATTTGTAATATATATAAGGAGCAAAATAAAACTGACACTGATTGAGATAACTGACAGTATTGTTGATGATGTAATAAAAACACTGTGATTAGTCTAATGCATAAGACCCAATTCAATTGATATAGAATAAAAATGGAGGATTAATAAATTCGCATAACTCTAGAGAAAAGGAACGCTGGCTGATGATTGGCCAATGATTTGTTGTTATAAATGTTATTTTAGGACACGTCGTTTAGCTAATTCTATTGGGTAATGCGTGCTACGGGGGAGTGTTGAAGGAGTAGCTTTCAGTGTTTAGATATCCCGCATCCACCATTGAATATGTATGTTGTTAGCCCTAGCTCTTTATTGAAAAGTGTCATCAGTCCGAGTGCTTTTCATTATTCTCATCACCTAAACATTTATAATGTATAGAACTGGAGGCAATGCCATTGAATTTATAAATCCACCCAACCTTTACTTGTACGATTTAAAGGGTCCCCAAGCTACTTGTCCCATGTACTCATCACCGTGGAGATGACTATCTCGTGCGTCTACCAAGAGACCTGACCTGAAAGGATAAAGCAAAGCGACACGCTACTGGATCACGAGAGGTATGTTATATATACAACCTAGCTTACGCCACTTAATGCACCCACCCTGCTTACTGGGACGGTGGCCACTCATACATTCTCTATCGTTATACCTGCATGCCGGAAATGGCCTTCAGCACTTCCTTCTTTGCACCAACCTCATGAATGCACCGCTCAAGGAAGGCATGAAACTCTTGGTCAAAACTTTCTTAATGTAAGCCTTCAGCTCGGCAAAGAACTCCTCAATGGGGTTGAAATCCGGAGAATAAGGCGGCAGGTACAGCAATCTGACTCCCGCATCAGAGCACAAATGCTTAACTCGATCCGAATGATGGAAGGGTGCGTTATCCATACTAAGCACATATTTTGGCTCCGGCCATTTTCCACAGTGCTGGAGGAGCTGTTCAATAAACGATTCGAACAAGATGGCATCGGTTGAACCTTTAAAAATACGAGATAAAAGGATACCATCTTGAGTGCATGCTGGCAGGATCTGATAGCGTTGGCCCCGGTGAAATTTAGACACTTGCACTGGTGTCACGCCTAGTGGTGACCAACCAGTCCGCCCATTACCCACCAGCTTATCATAACCGGATTCATCAACAAAAACAAGGTGATACGAACAAAACTCGGTTAATCTGTGTTGGTAGAAATCTCGTAGTTGCGCATTCTGTTCTTTGGCTTTCTGCTGGGCTGTCTTTTTGGTCCAGCCAGCGCGAGAAAGAGCACGTTGGATGCTGGATGACAAAGGGCATCTAGCATCACGGGAGTGATACTTGGTGGCCGACCGGGAGGGATTGTGGGAGAATTGGGACTGCCGAACAACCGCATGTTCTTGCGTATGTTAGTGATAGAACGCTCTCTACACTTTGCCAGTTTCGCCATTTGTGATATAGTCAGACTCTTTTTGCTACTTATCATGTGTATTATCATGTTACGCTAGGAAGGGTTAGGGTTTCGCGCCATTTTGCAACGATTTAGGGGGTTGATGGTTGCTTGCGTAGGGGGAGTAGGGGGACGATTGTGTTACGTGGACGACAGCACCAGGCTAAGGGGGGGGATATTTTTGGATCATTAATAATACAAAATATTACATCTCTCGTTCGTTTGAATTTTACCGTTCCAAACGAAACATGATCTAAAGTACGGGGGTAACCGTATCTGGATATATGAGATCATGTGATTAGGGTTTGAAAGAGCATCTCTGTCTTTCCGAATGGAAGGCGAATCTGGGTGGTACTGTAACACTCAGCTAGAATTCACCCAAGTGAATAGACATAGTGGCATTTCCTGCCTTGGAGAGATGGGGGATGCTTTACGAACGTAATTTTCCAACGATGATACCTGCCGGCTTGGACGCCCTGACCCTCGGAAACAAGACTCTCATGGCCCCATCCCTTGTTAACGCAGTCTAAAGAGGTTCCCCGCAAATCAATCCCGGATACGCTAATCCATTTTAAGGTCAATAATGACTAGCGAGAAGAAAACTTGTGTCAGTCTGGTACGACGCCATCTACGTCATAGTTCCTGCTCTCCTGGGTAAGGTATGTTCCCTAACCCCGCCTTGTGTGCCGCAAATTTCCTTTTTTGAGTCTTTCCATCTCAAGTCCACGTTTGTCCGTTTGAAGAGATCTCTTATTTCTGGCTACACTATGAAAGTCCGCACATATGCTAACAGTTTGATTCACAATAGATATTCTCAAGATTTATTGAGATTCACACGACGCAATAAGCCCGCTACAGCCACCAAAGTGGCCCATGTGCTAGCCTTTCTAGCCAAGCCAGCATGAACACCACTTGCTCAATTAATTGTCGCCGGTGCCTAGAAGATTACTGTCAAACAATGCTCGCACATACTCAGTCCCAGATTTCAATACTGGTTGGCTTAGATGAGGATTCTAGATCAGCCAATAAGGATGCAGCCAATACATCCTCCGGTGATGTGCCACACCATCAAGTGCCTGGTTCTCCGAATACAGATGTGATGGTAGAAGCCGGGAACCTCTTGATTAATGATGCAGTGCCTTCCCAATCTTGAGCTATATAGCTTCTGTTCTGCGAACCCAATATAGTGCTTACTGTACTAGTGCATCTCGTCAAATGCGAAATTTCTAAATTCTGTTCTCCCTTGATCAGTATCCTATATTTGATGCCCTATTTTCATGCCATAATACCGCAATCATAATACCGCATTGCTACGGGGCCCTGTTGATCCTTTCATATGCTGTTTGTAGTGAAGAGAATGGCGATCATGTTTTTTATCTCTCAATACTTCCCACAGTTGCCAGGGATATATCGCGCTGGTTACGGTCTTCCTCTACTGGGTACATGTTTGCAAATAGTCTCAGATTCATGCTCAGATTCGACAACCAGTTCAATGCATTTAATCTGCTTCATCTTTTGAGGCACAGCCAGTGAATGATTTTTGTTCCTATTATTGAAGATAAAGGACAATACCATCTTGAGGATATGCAGGTAATATCCGATATCACTGAACACGATGAAATTTGGACACTACTGGACTGGCGCGGTACCTAGCGGAGACCAGCCCGTTCGTCTAAAGCCTATTCTTTTATCACAACCTGACTCATCCACATAGACAAGATGGTACGGTTGGAAATCGGAAATAAAGTGAAAATATTCGTCGCGTAGGTCTTGATTGCGTTCTCGAGCCCTTATTCGAACAGTCTTTTTTGACCAGTCTTTAGACGCAAGAGTGCGGCTGATACTCGATGTTGCTGCTTGGATGGCGAATTCGTCCCAGAGGACGACCGCTATCTTATGGAGATAGCGGTGGGCTGTTCAACAGTGAAATGCCACCGTTTGCACATCAAACCTAATTTTGGGCAATTTGAGACTGAATACTGTCACCTGCCTTGGCTACGAGCTCACTGCGCTGTGTATTTAGCCTCTAAAAGGGTCGTGAAGACTCTCTTCGCCGTAATAGATTATGGAGAGTAGGTAAGCCAAGTCATAAGAAACAGGCTTATGATATGAGACTACTCCAGTTATATCATGATTTTATTTCTCGGTAGTTTGAGCCAGACGTAAAGAGGACTGCGAAGTGTGGGTTCTACATATAACCCATTCAAACTCGGGTTTTTTAGGCTTCTTTTCCAGGTCACAAAACATAAGAGTCAACGGGAAAGCCAATTTCGAGGATTCTTAGATGGGGTTGTTGAGAAACCTTCAGTCAGCAAGATCGCATTGGAAATTGAGCTAGCTCGCTGCGTAGAAAGTATCGAGTGTAGCACGAGCAGAGGCCAGAGTTGCCTCAAGACCTGTCAACGCAACATCGATATAAAGGTCATCATTGTCTCTTTCATTATCTTTCAACATACTTTCTTCATCCGTATTTGTACTTTTTATTAGAATATCTTCACAGCTCTCGCTAATTCTGTACATCCCTAGCGCCTTTGATGTGTGATGAAGATCGCCACAAAGTGATCGCAATTGGGAGATGTCTTTACAATAGCTGATATTGATGTTAGCATGCTGTAAATATTGGGTCTGATGTAAGGCTTACAGGGCTCTTCTCATTTCATAGATCGCATGAGATGCCTTGGAAATGTGTCCGTATAACGTTAAATAGCTATTCAGACGATTCTCTTCATGATCCATCTCAAGCAGCTGCGAGAAAATGACCATGTCAAAATTTTGCTTAATTATGCTTTCCAAATGCCCATTTGTCATAGTGTTAAAAGGCACCATAGATTTCAATACTGCCAGAACCATATTATCATGTGAGTAATTAATGACTCGTGGCCATATTTATATGTAGTGGGATATCTTGAGGTTGTTTTCGCCGGCACAAGTTATCGGGAACGCGGGGTGTACGCTACCAGAAATTGGAATTACAGTATTTCTGACAGTCGGCAAAAGGTACATAGATCAGTAGCTGGGGACCGAGCTTAGCCAAATGTGGCCTAGCGTAATCTGGTGCACGCGTTTGGAAGAAAGAGCGAAGAAGTCTGCTGAGAAATTTGATTTCGAGTTTTAGTGTAATAAACGCGCCTCCCGCTATTATGATAATCCGGTAATTTATGATACACGGTCAAAACCGAGGAGGCTGACATGGCCGTCAAAAGTAGTTTAGCGTTTCTTGGCATTTAGGGTTCGGAGAACAATGGAAGAGTATAGCTGGTGACACCAATTTCCGGAAATACTGTATTGATATTTGAAAACTATGAAAATTTAAGCTCTACAACCCTGCTTACTGTAATTATAAATAAAACAAAGCAGGATTTTGGTGGATATAGATAATCTATTTCTCCTATACCTTAAAGATGCATCATCTTGTAAGTCAAAACATGTATTTCCACCTCTCATATTCAAATCTCAACCACTAAATTCTCAAATCCAACTGGCAGTATAAACCACGATCCAAAACCAATTTTGGATTAAATGTATGAGATAATAATATATCAAAATATCTTACTGCTAAATAATTCCAAATAATATCCAACATAATAGGGTGAAATTAAGAGATTGTTACTGTATAACAAAACGACATGTAAAGATGCATTATTCTTGCTTAGTTATCAAACACATAAAGGGGATAGAAAGACTGCATTAGGAAAGATCTCCATATTTTATGCTAGCGTGGTCAACCTTTGGTTAACCACAAAATTGGTCGTTAGGTGGTGGTTATCAAAATACTAACCAAGACCAAGTCCATGCCGCAGTCTACACGTGACAGTTGCTCTGCTGACCTTGCTTCGCAATGGCCCCCAAGAAATGCCAAGATACCACTCACAAAGCAACAATATGACTCAGACGCAACGGCAGTCCCCATGGAAATTTAGTTCATTATACAAAGAACTTGAATTGAACTGTCTCATCATCCATACTAGTATTGAAATCCATCTTAAGAAAGCATGCACACGGATAATTCCCCTCAGCAGAGGGCGCTGGATATACCCGAAATTATGCTGTCAATCCTACGTCAAATGGACATGGCTACCTTGCTTACGTCTCAACGAGTCTGCCATATGTGGGCGGACTTGATACGCGATTCAAAAACCCTCCAACAAAACCTCTACTTCTTACCGAGTAGCCACGAAGGCAACGACAAGTCCCGATATCGCAATCCATTGCTTGCTGAGAATTTTCCATTCCTGAAGCAACTGATTAATCTAAACAACGACCAAAATGCCGGCTTTTGGAATTGGAAGCCCTGGGGCCACGAGTGGAAAGACATCAAACTGAAGAATTTGGATTTGTTACGGTCTCCAACTAAGCAGGACCAGTATATGCGTCCTGAAGCAAGCTGGCGACGTATGCTGACGCACCAACCGCCCCTATATACGGTTGGAAGGTTCAGCGGACGGGCTGGAAGATTCGGATCATATTGGAGCCAGTCAAAAGCTGCAGAACAATCAAATGGTCTCCAAATGGAAGCACTTTTCTTTTGGGTTGTCAGTCTACTATTCGATATAACGAAAGGAACCGATATCTCGATTTATATCGGGAAAGGCTTGCCTGGTGATATCAAGCAGGGGGTTGCGGGAGCTACAGGTCGGCGGTGCCTGATGAGTGATGAACTGGATAGAATGGTTCGGCAATTTGACATTGTTCTAGCCTGGAAATTTCCCTTTCTAGGCTGTACGAATTATGATTCCGATGGCGAAGAAGTTCATGCGCCGCCGACGGAAAATGAGATAATTTTGGAGCAGCTTCATGGGGTTCACCGGGAGTTGACTGGGACAGTATACGGCCTGAATTTCGAAACTTACAGCGACGGCCGAGATGATGATCTCCTTTAGTGCTTTTTTCACGTACATATTAAGATATATATATACATGGTGGTTAGTCGGTTTGAGCGATGCGCGAGAGATACGGGATCTAAGAGGACCGTTTCAGCTTGCGCCTCGTTCGGACTAGTCGCCGAGAAGCAACGCCTACTCTTCTGAAACGACTGGCTGCTTCATCTTGAGATAGTCCTTTGTCTGAGGCCGTATGTCGTTCGTCAGCGTCCAAACCACTGCTGGTCTTCGCTAAACAGTGTGAGGGTGTTAGAATGTGGGGCTGGAAAGAGATACTACATTACAGTAAATGCGAGTTGCTCCTTACGAATTTGTCTCCGTGCTAAACGAAAATAATGCGGACCTCAAGCCCTATAGCATAAATCGTAGGTAGCATGAGCGGTACACTATCTCAAGCAACACGCCACTCGGAGGTGGGTGCGCATACACTATACTTGCGGTAATTTATCATGACTCACCGACGCCACAAAGGTTGACGGCATCCTAGGCAAGGGTGGGATGCTGTGAGAGAGATATAAAGAGAGAGTACAGGGTAAACCTAATTTTGAATACCGCCGTACGGGTTGCTACACTAGAAGCACCTCGAGTTGCACGCAATACAAGTAGGAGATTGGGTATTTGCTTAATTAACCTTTCTGGCGGTACTTAATGCCTTCTCTTAAATTGAAAATCAAGCTCTAGTACCTTATAAATAGAATTTTGCTCTCAGCTGTAACAAGAATGAGGTTCGAACGTGGACTTAATGCCATTCGAAACTGCCTCTCGATTATCTGTGGATCATTTGAGTGTCTTCGCAAAGGTGCTATTTCTCGTTGAAAGTCATACTATAAAATGTTCCCTTGTCTAGAAGAGAACGATATTGTAGTATCTCTTTCGGGGGACACAGATGATCACTGCCGGCATGCCTTTCGATTTTGAATCATACCAAATATGTCAACGCGCTCTGAACCTCCCGAATGAAAGCAATCTACAAAGAGGCGGAATGCGAGAGCCAAGAACCGTAGAACAAACAGCATGCGAAGAGGGCAAGTATTTCAGCGACCCATGTGACAGCCAACAAACCCCCTAAGCTCGCTGAGATTCCCACATCCTGCAAGAACTTTGATATCACTTTGTGTGTAGAAACATGAATGATAGTTATAGCGGTAGAGGCACAAAGAAGGAATATCGAGAAGAGCTAGAATATCATTAACGTGTTACTTGACATCTTTCGTGTTGACTCTCCTACCGTTGAAAAGAAGAGAGTGAGTAACCCAAACCACTTGGACAATGAGGCTGAAAATGATGGGATTTTCCGTTTTGATATAGTCCAGGCAGTCCCTGATAAAATGGCTAGACAATTGACCACCATGGAAATTACATAGGCTGAGATAGCGAAATGGGATGTTTTATCGTAAGCTTCCAGGGGACTCTTTGCTTCCCTTGGAAGCAAAGCATCAATTTCATTTGTGAATGAACCAAACAGCCTGAGTGGATCGAACGCGAAAGAGTTGCTCACTCTAGAACAGTTACTATAGAGATTATCTCCTCGATTCTCTTGGCAGTAGCTCCTGAGGCCCACGGCATACTTGGCCGGAAGTTGAGATTTCAACTCATCCGCCAAGGATTGAACTTTATCTATGGATTGATTAATTCTGCTGTCCGCAGCGCTAGATGCTTGTGAAATGCTACTAGCGGCAATTTTCGTCACGGTATCTGGTACATGGGGGGTGTTTTCTGAAAAGCTGGAACTATTTATCTCTCCCAATGCATCTGACCGGCGAAGATGAAGGCCCTCCAAACGAGGAAACTTTGTTAGGTCCAACTGCAATGATTATTAGTATTGTACACAGTTCATAACATTTTCTCGGGTTAGTTGTACCCTCTGAAAGTAAAGCTTAGAAGCAGAGGATGCTGATGTACAACCCCCAAAAGTTATTCCTAGAGGCACAAATACAAGAATAGATACGGTCAGAGCAACCAACGCGAGACTCTGTCCCCTTTTGGCGTTTTGGAACATAGCTAAGTACCAATTAAATCTTCAGTGGGATGAGAATGGGATCTTGACCCACGGGAGATGGCTTTATATTAATGAAAATGCCAAAAAAAAACCGGAGGTCAGATGGTATAGGAGAACCCTAGTCCGCCTCCATTTACGGCGGGACCACCGACTTGACTCAATCAAAATTTAGGCCCTCACCTTCTACCCTATACTGGCTTGATGTTACCCTACTAAGACTGTGTTTTTTGAAGGTCACTAAATTTTCTGTTGTTTGAAACTGGCTTTGATTAGAAGAATTTGTTCAAAGTTGCCTTTATTATATCTTAAAGTGAGAACTTTGGGTCAAATGTTTAGTTCTACATAACGGTGCTCGACCATTCCCACAACAAATGTATGCACGAGACTTCCTACTAAGATTATGTCTAGTGAGCACGATCGCATCAAGAGTGCCCACGGCAATTGCAGATTGTGATCAGGGGCCTCTCTACCGGAATGTTGTGTACTGGGGGCAGAATGGAGGAAATGCCGTTGAGAATAATGACTTATCAGCCTACTGTACATCCGCAGCCGGTATTGACATCATTGTCCTGGCCTTCCTATATGAATATGGAAATGGTATAACTATCCCAGGGGGCAGTATTGGGCAGTCGTGCTCAATCTCAACTTCGGGTGAAGGCGCGCAATGCGAAGAACTGGCAGCTGCAATCAAGAAATGCCAGTCGAACGGTGTCAAAATATTCATTTCTCTCGGTGGTTCAATGGGGGCGTACTCCCTTTCATCTCAACAGGAGGCTGAGATCATCGGCCAAAACCTTTGGAATGCGTACGGGAATACAGTCGGCAACGTTTCGCGACCCTTCGGTGCGGCTTTCGTGAATGGGTGGGATTTTGATATAGAGACATCCAGTGGTAATCAGTACTACAAGTACCTTATTGATAAACTCCGCTCTAACTTTGCGTCGGATCCGGGGAATGAATACTTTATTTCCGGGGCACCACAATGCCCTGTTCCAGAGCCGTTTATGCAAGATATCATCACTAATGCCCAATTTGATTACGTTTGGGTTCAATTCTATAATAATCCTGGCTGCTCTGTCAATGGTGCTATCAACTATAATGCTTGGAGAGACAACATTGCCGGGACATCGTCCGCCGATGCTAAAATTTTTATCGGCGTACCAGCTTCTCCGGATGCTGCCACGGGAGAACGAAGCGGTGCAAAATACTACCTTAGGCCGGATGCTCTTTCGCAACTTGTTGATCAGTACAGAACTGACTCCGCTTTTGGCGGAACGATGTTGTGGTCTGCTGGTTTCTCGGACAAGAATCACAAAAGTCGGTGTACTTATGCACAAGCGGCTAAAAATATTCTCACTACCGGCTCACCTTGCTAGAATTGTTTGGGGGATGCGATTCGTATAGTAGATTGTGTCTGCAAACAAGCGCATGAATTGCTTCATCGGCTTTGTACCTTTGGGGGGAGTTGTGCAGAGCCGCTCGAGATCACTTTCATTACTCTCTATTCTTCGAGCTTCCAAGTCTTGGTATGGTCCGCATATGTGATACAGTAAAGGGTCTAGCTCAATGAACATTTTCGAATCAAAATCCAGCGAAGGCCAGAGAAATACAGTATTAAAATCTTGACAAACTTTGTATAGCGTATATCTTAAGCAAAGATTCAAAAATGAATAAAGACCACGACAAAAATTGATTTCGAGCAAACCTGTATTTTATTGTCTTTATGTATTACGTATGTGTCTTTTTGAACCCGGCCATGTAGACTACACTTAGTAGGGTATGCCGTCCAAAGCCAGTAGGGAGACCTTTGGAAGACTCTGAGGCATAAAATCATGACCTCCACTCCAATTCTTGATTGAGATTTGATTCATTGTACTATATAGTGTTGCAAAATCCCTCTTACACGAAGATACGGCGGCCAACCATACTGTATTCTCATAAAGAATAAAGTTCTGCCAATTCTAAACGAGCCTTTTCTTCACATTGCTTCAGGGTATCTACCTCTGTTTGCATTTCCCCTGCTACCTGCTGAGAAGTGTACAACACACAAGAAGATGTATATCGGCCCGTCTCGTTATTGAGTTGATACAGATGGGATAGCTTTCCAGCCGAACGTTCGGTTAAGTCCTGCAACCTTTTCAATAAATGAAAGCAGGTGCGGTAGTACGCATTTTCACTTTGCTGTCTACCTATTTCGCGGACTATCTCGGCGATTTCCTCCATTGTAATCAAGATCAAGATTTAGAAGGGGAGATAGGAGTTTGGATAAATGCCGTAGTCTAATGAAGGAATTGGATTGAATTGGAACTTTTTTAGCGCTCATAGCTATATTAAATCCAAGTCCAGATGACGATCGGAAATGGACGTTTGTAGCTGAAAAATGTCTGGCTGCCTCAACTTGCTGGCTGCCAGTGAGTATGAACAGAAAAAAAATATTCGGATTTCTTGGGCCCTTTGAGAAGAAACTAGAATGGAACGAAAATTTATTTAGGAACCAGCTTTTGAGATTACACCTTTCATTGATCTTGCTATTCGATGTTTACAAGGACAATCTGAGGACCAGTAAAATCGATGCCAAAATGACCACTTTCGAAGCCAGAAATGGCTTTCCTTTTACCTACAACTTTCAATGTTGAGTTGTCAAAACTAGAATCCCGGAATTAATGAAGGGCTGCGGATATACACAATGTCCCGCTTCGCCAAGTTCGTATTTTCCAATTCACATTATTGATCCTCTTTTCTGAGCTCTAGTCAAAGCGGGCCAAATCTCTATTGGATAGTGTACATGGAGACGAGTAAGTGAACAATTGATTGATTGAAAAAATATTTTTGTAGATTACAGAAAGAAAAAGGACCCTGTTGGGCCGTCCTTGAGGGTATAATCTGAGTATGGCGCTCCTAACCACCATACTGAAATTGAGGTGTTACCCTCGATGCAATTTGATGCGCTCATAATGTAAGTGGTAACATGGCTTGGAACATATGGGCCGAAGAAGGCTCTTACTCATCTCAAGCGAGCTAATAGTTGTCTATAATATCAACTAAATACGAGCTATTTTGTACCATCGCGAGTACAGAATGAAAGTACTGTACAAGCAGGTCAAGCTGCGCTGTAGATGAAAAAGGTCATGCAAAAGGCACTGGTAACAATTCAATGAAGATGAATCGCATACTCTCAAAGCAAATATTTTGCTCTTCAGGTGGCATACTGCCTCACGCAAAAAAAAAAAAAAAAAAAAAAAAAAA
>Ga0209673_1001127_pt1 | contig 29561 bp, 11 predicted proteins | sample AraplaCol_mMS_r2_2_FD_184274 | JGI IMG/M metagenome (GOLD analysis project Ga0209673, IMG submission 184274) | Arabidopsis root microbial communities from North Carolina, USA - plate scrape MF_Col_mMS_r2 (SPAdes) (version 3) | ecosystem: Host-associated > Plants > Roots > Endosphere | place... | reverse complement strand
TTGTATACCGTTTTTTCTATCAGTTTTATTTTCTCTATTATTATTATTTGTTTTCTATTTTATCAGTTCCGGTTTATCCAAATATATCAACTATAGATAAATTTTTCTCTGTTTTTTTTTTTAGAATAACTGATTGATTTTCTGTATTAGAATCCAAATCCAAAATTTCTGTTTCCGTTCAATACAGTTGTCTATATAAATATATTTCCAGTCGTAAATTTATCGATATCTATCTGTAGTTTTATACTAATCAACTGTTTCTATATAGCCGAAAACAGTAACAACAATATATTTTTTTTTCTCTCCAAATATTTCTGTATCTCTATTCAATTTGCGACTATTTTTTCTATTAGAAAATATTGTCTATTTAGTTTACTGTTTTTGTCTGTATCCAAAAATACTCTTTATAAAATTTTTTCGGTTCCGTATATTTCTGTATATAAAACAATATCTGAATCTATAGAGAATAACAGCGAAAAAAAACAATATAAATTTTTTTCTATTCTATTCTAATATATTCGACTAATTTTTACAATCCAGTTTTAGTTGGTCTGAATATCAACAATAATTCTATTCTATTTTTAGCAGATACCAAAATAGATCAGAATATATATATTTAGTCGACTCTCCGCAATATCGACTGATATACCAATCCGAAATTTTATTCTGATTCTATTCAGTTTCGTTCAGTTTATATTCAATATACTGGTATTGTAGCTCTATCTAACTATATTTGTTGTAAATATAGTTTCTACCAGAGAATTTTCTGTTTCTACTGTTTTATAGTATTGTTGTCTGGATTCGTTTTCGAAAAATTATATACCAATTGTAATTTTCAGAGCAACAGCCGCAATTGTTTATTTTGTAAATTCTGTCTAATTCTCTATTGACTCCGATACTGACTGTTTATAGATCTCGAAAATAGTAATTATTCCAATTTTATTTTGAATATTTTTCGCCGGATAAATTCTGAATATTCTATTTTATATAGTTCCGATTGCTCTGATATTTCTGAAAAAATATTTTAACAGAAATTGTTTTCTGTTACTATTTGTTACTGTTCTGTAGCTGTTTTTTCTATTTGTTCTGTTCCAGTCGGTTTTAGTTTTCAGAAACTGGTTTTTTTTTCGAATCTGTATTTACAGTTGTCTTTTATAGATATTTATTTCAGTATCTGTTTTTTCGATTATAAAAACAATTTTTGGAAATTCTGTTATAATATTCGAGATTATATTTCTGAGATAATCCAGCGACTAAAATTTGAAAATAATCGATTGTACCAGTTTTTGGAGCAGTACAGTCAATTTAATCTATCTACAAAAAAATCGATCTCTGACGATCTGTTCTTCAATTTCTTTATATAAAATTGGGATTTTTGTCTTTTTTCCGGAGTTTTCGGTATTTCCAGAGATATTTTTTTGTTATTGGATTTTTGTATTTTTTTGTTTCAATAGTATTTTTTTCTATAATCGATCGATTGTAGTCTGTAATTTTTTTTCAGCTGTAGTTTTTTGTTTTATAACTGAAAAAACTATAATAGCAATTGATTTTTCAAACAATATATATTTGTAGATATCAGTATTCCGACTATTTTGAATATATTTCGAAAAAATATTTTCTCTATTCAATATATTTTTATATTCGAATTTATATTTAGTATTATTTCCGGAAATCTCAGATAGTAATTTATTCCAGTCTGTTTCTGTTCAGTTTTTCTCAATAATATATTTTGCGATTATTTTTTTTTCTATCTGTTTGTAGTATATACTGTTGTATCTAAATTTATTCTATTCTGTCCGGATAAATATAGATAAATCCGAGTATCGAAATAGTAAATTATCTGTATCAAAAATTTTTCTAATTTTTTCGGAGTATTTTAAACTGATTCCCGATTGTCTCAATATATTCCGTATTACAGAGAATATCTATAACTGTTCCGGATCTTTTATTTTCGTTTCCAAAAATCTAGATCTATTGATAAAATTTCGCAGTATACAGCTGTTTGATTTCTCTAAAATATATATTTTAAGTAGATAGAATTCCAGAATCTGATACAGTCCAAACTATTTATATTCAAATTTTTTTCTATTTTTGTTTCGTATTAATATCCAGATATTTTTCTGGAAACTAGTTTTTGTAACTAGACTGTTATATATACAATTTATTCTGATTGTACAGTTAAACAACAGTTTGTTGATTTTAATTTGTATATCCAACAGAATTTTCAGTTTTTCAATCCGGTCTATAGTCGGACTAAATACTATCGAATTGTTATTATCTGGTATACAAAAATATATTCTATATATCAGATAGTAAAAACTATATTCTGTATTTATATACTGTCGGATCTGTACAGTAAATATTGCTGTATCTAAATATAAATTCTACAATTTGGTAGATTTATTTATCAACAGTTTTGTAAAAATATTACCGATCAGACTATTAAAATTCTCGATTTTTCTATTGATTTATAAATAGAAAAATATTGTTGTACAATATTTTGTATCCAAATATTTAAAATAGTAATCGATAGTTTCCGATATAAAATTAATATCTCGATCTGAAATTAATTCAATTGATATACTGTAATTTATAAATAAATATTTGTATAGAAAACAATCGATAATTTTTTTATCTGTTTTTTCTACAGTTTCGGTAATAGACCAACCAGTAATATAATCGATAACTGTAAAAATCTATCTGTTGCTATTCGATATAGTTGATAACCGTTCGATAAAATCTATATTCTATTACTGGAAAAATTGTATATCTGTAATAACTATATATTATATTGATTTTTTTTTGAGTAATTTCCGGAAATTCTGTAATATTTGGCAAACCGGATACAAATATACTATTTGTTCTATATTTTATCTCAACTGTAGTCACTATATATATAATCGAATAATATTCAATAAATCTGGAAAATCCAGATATCTATATTCTCTATATAAATAATACAAAAAATCTCTACAGAAAACAGTCTCTAAAAACGGAACAGAAATTCTATTATTGTGGATAAAAATTAGTTGACAATTTTCTGTTTTAGTATTCGGTTTTGTCTGAAAACTCAAATTCGTAATAAATTGAGATACTATCCGGACAGTAAATTTATCAACTGGTATTTTTTTTTTAAAAAAAAAAAATTCAGTAACCGCCAATCAATTTTTCTCGGAAACTTTTATTACAATTTATAAAAAATCAGAAACTGTCTATATAGCGGCAAAAATAATATTCTATATCGATTGGAATTTCGATATATTTACAGAACTGTTTTCGACAAAATCAGATCTACGGTTTAATATATCAGAGATTACTGTATCTGATTTTTTACAGTACTAAATAACCAGATTATATTTTTGAAATTCGTAGATCTACTGTATCAATTATTTACTATAAATTTTTATTGTTTGTAAATATTTTAGTTTTTTGTAATCGGTTACAATAGTAATTTGGATACTGTTTTCGATATACTAATTCTATTTGCGCAATATTTTTTTAATAGTCAGAAATTTTTTTTTATATATAGAATAATTCAGTTCGGTACTCTGAAATTTTTTTCCGTCGAATACAACTAGATATAGTTGTCTATTATTTTTTTTTTGTAACAATATTATTCCAACAGTCTATTCAGATATATCTGTTTCGATAGTAAACAGTTTAGAACAATCTGTCTGAACAAAAACCGGAGTTTCGATAAATTTTTTTTTTAAAATACAGAAAATATTTTTATATATAACTGTCCAATTAACTAAACAAAATTTTTGGTACTGTAGTATTCTATCGGATTTTTTAAATAAATTGTATAACAGTATATAAATATATACAAAATTGCGAATAAAATATTGATAGTAAATCGCGAAATCTATAAACTGATAAATTTTGTATATATTAGTCGGTTTTGGCTATAATTTTACAATATCGATTTTGGCGGAAACAGAATATATTTTTCTGTTGCCAATAATATAACTACAGAATTCCAATTTATATATAGTAATCGAATATTTATATAACTAAACAATCAACTGATTTTTCCGTAGTATATCTAATACTATTTATAAATATTCTCGGTATTTATCAAAATTCCGGAAATAGATAAATATATTGTTTAGATATACTATTATAAACTGATTCAAATAGAATCGGAATATTTTATTTATAGTTGTCTAAAAAATTACAGAAATATTATACAGTCCGAACAATATTATAAACTATTTATATTTGTTCCAAATAGTATTGAATACAGTTTTGGAAATCGAATTCTAGTCTATACAAATCTACCAGTATTCCAATACAAAATCGATTTTTAATAATATTTTGGATATATCTATATAATCCAATAATTTCTGAATTTTCGATAGAAAATATCTATTTTTTTCAGACAATCGATTTAATATTCGATAGTCGATATATATATACTATAATTTGTCAGATTTACAAACAAAAATAACCGGAAAATTCTAAATATTTGAGAACAACTGAATTAGATTTTTACAGAATAGATTTTCAATCTGATATTTCTGTTCGCGAAATTTTTTATCTGACAAAAAATATATATTAATATTGACTGAAAAAATATTTTCTGTATCGATTTTATAAAAAATAGACCGATTCGGAAAAAAATTAGATAGTAACAATTCTCGAAATATATCCGGATAAAAATATATAATTTTCTAGATATTCGGATCTGTATATTGAAACAGTTTGTTATTTATAACTGATTTATTTTTTCTATCGATTATTTGTATAACAAAAAATATAAATTTGTACAGTTTTTTCGATAAAATTTTTACAGTTTATTTGGTATTTATAAAATTGAAAACAAAATTGTCCGGAAAAATAGAATTGTAACTAAAAATAGTATCGATTATATAAATTCGGTAACAATTTTGTAATTTTATTTTGGAGATTGTTCAATCGATCTACAGATTCTGATATTTGAAAAAATTTTTTTCCAGTACAAACTGATAATCCGGAAAATCTAGAATCTATATTTTCAGATAATCTTGCTATATCTTCAGAACTATAGATATATATACTACAGTTATAATATACAGAATTCGATTGTCTAATATACAAATTTAGAAAACTGTTCCGAAATATTCGAATATATTATACAATATCCGCTCCAGTATTTTCGAAAAAATAAAAATATATAAAATTCTATTGTTCAACAGTATATAAACAGTTATAGTATTCTTCGGCGGTCCAATTGTAGTACAGTAGAACAACAATAAATTTTTTATAGCTAACAGCGAAATCTGGATTCGAGATCCGGGATTATACGGATCCAGAGAGTCTAGAAATTCTGGAACAACAGAAATTTTTTTTAGATAACTAATAAATATTTCAATATCGCTAGATTTTTTTAGTTTTTCGATTTCTCTCCGGCTGTATCCAACTGATTAAACTGTATTTTTTGTATCCGGTATTTACAATATATATATCTATATTGTTTACAACAAAAATATACAATATTTGTACAAAATTGTTTCGATTGGAGATTTTCTAAAACCGCGGATATAGTATTTAGATCTATAGAATTGTTACTATCTACAGTTGGTTTGTAACTGATATATCCGACAATTGTTGTACTGTATTTGTAGACAATAAACTGTTTAATAATTCTATTCAATATAATCGATTGTTTACGTTTTTTTTTCTATTTCTGTTGTAAATTTGTTTTTATATCTATAAAAAAAAATTGGATAAAAATATTTTCTGTAATTGTAATATTTTCGCAATCGGTAGTAGTATTCTATTTATTGATAATATACTCCGCGAACAATTGATTATTTCTTTGTAATATCCGGACAAATCTTTTCTATTTTTTAGTTTTCTCCAAATATTCGCCAAATTTTTGTATCAGCCAGTATCTGAAATTTTTCCAAATTATAATCGAATTTTTAAAAACTAGATTTTGTTGTTTTTCGTATACAATCTATATATTATTGATATATTTGATAAATATTTTACGGATATATATAATCTTATTTTTGTTTTCCAATATAGCCGCCGCAAAATATTTGATCTCGGTAAAAAACTGTTTACAGTTATACAGAAACTGATATACAGTATTATAAAAAACTGTACCGCTATAATTATAAATAGATTTGACTTTCTTCAACAAAAATTTTTTGATTTTGTTCTATACCGATCGGTTTGACAGATACAAAATCGAAAATTTCTATTCTGATACAGTTGTTTTCGCAGTAGCCAGATTTATATTTTCGATAAACCGTACAGATTATTTTATTATCTAAATATATCCGACTGTATAATTTCCAGAATTATCGAAAAATATTCGGTAATTTTGAATTATATCAAAAAAAAAAAATAATAGAATCTGTTCAGTATTAGAACTGAAAAAACAGAAAATTTGGATATTTTATTGAAATATCGCAAACAGTTGGAAATATCTGATATAAATAATTTTTTAGATTTAAATCACAATATTGGCCGGAAATATTTGGATCCGGTCGGCTATATTTTTTTTTTTTATTTATTTCCAGACCGATATTATCTGTTTTATTTCCGGATACCGATAGTAAAAAATCCCGATTTTTTCTCTATTTTTAGTCGGAAAAATATATTTATATTATATTATTCCAAATATTTCGACCAATTATATCTGTTGATATTGTTGTCGATTGTTATACTGCTGATATAAACTAATACAATTGTACAATTTATTCAAAACTCGGAATATCAATTCGATCCGGTTTTGTATTTATATCCGTTGTATTCCGATAGTATTGTCTCTGGTACAATCTGGATATTAACAAAAAAAATAACGGTAATATCTGTTTGTAAACTTCCTCAATCAGAATCTTGCTGTTCTGGTAAAAAACAGAGCAGATTTTTTTGTTTATAGTTGCGGCGATAAAACTCTTCTCGGATCAACCGTAGAAGATTGATCTCAGTAGAATATACTACCATATAAGATCTGAGAAATAAAATTGTATATTTTGATATTGTACTCGGCTAGCGGTATTATATACGAATAGATAAATATGTATCCGTTCGGTTATATACAGATATCCTGATACTCAGAATATCCGTACGGTGGTCGTAATCTACCAAGATAGTAGTTCCGGGATCTTATATAAAAAACTAAATAAACTATATATTTACTATAAAGTATTATAGATTTTTTTATTCTATACAATAAAATTTAATATATCCGGAAATATATATCCGGTATTCTATATCAATTTTATTCAACCGATTGTTTTAGATTTTTTATCTATACAGATTATTAATAATTCGAAATTTTTTTCGATCGAAACTGATAGTAAATTCGAATAATAGATAGATAAAATACTGAAAATATATTTAAAATACAATAGATATTGAATATTAGTAAAATAGATAAATTATATAGAATCTATATAGAATTTTTTAGAAAATATAGTCGAATACAGTATTTTGAATATATTCAAAATTCAATACAATAATATTACAGATACAAATAAAATTTTTTCTAGAAAACTAGCAAAAATTTTATAGTACAGAATAAACTGTTTATATCTTTATCGAAAAAAAAATAATATAACAGACTACAGTCCGATATAGAATTATATATACTATATAATCTTGACTGTATATATATATTAGTTGGCTATACTGTTTCGGTACAGAATAATAAACTACTGACGGTATAGTATTTATATATATCGGCTATATAGAATAATTTTCTTTTTCAAATTTAGCAATAACAGTTTGTAGACAATATCTATTTGAATTTAAAATAGATCTTAGTTTTTTACAGTATACTAATAATCTGTTTATCTGATAAAAATTTAATATAAATAATTTTTTTATACTACAGATTAGTAATATTTTTATCTATTTATAGATTTAATAAAATATTTAGAATTATTTTTACTGTATTTATCAATATAGTTTATTCAATATCGAAATATATATTTAAATATATACTAATCTATTATCAGTAGACCGAATTTTGAATCGGTTAATTGTTTATATTTTTCGAAAAATATATTTTTTGACAAAAATTTGAAAATCAGAAAATATTCTGTATTTACTGAATAGATATATATCGAATTGTTGAATATTAGAAAAAAAACTATATCTATATCGAAAATATATATCAGTAATTTACAGTCAGATTTGATAAACAGATATCTATTATTTTATAAACAAATATCAAATTGAAAATAATAGTTCAGTTGATTTTTTTTATATTAAATAAATATAAATATAATTTTTTTTTCGATAATTGAATTCTGATATTGAATAATATAGTTATTTTCCGACTGATTAATCCAGATCGAAATTTCCAGAAAATATTAGAACTGATTCAGAATAATTTAAAAAAAACAGTTCAAAACAAAATTTTTATTCTGCTGAATCGAATACAGTTTATCAATCTAATATTATAAATATCGATTAATAATTTTATTTACAACAGAAAATTTGGAAATAACTTTTTTCTAATAATTACTGATAATTACTGATATTTCTGTTTTTTTTTTTTTTTTTCTGATAATACTGATAATATTTTCTTCAATAACAATATAATTATATCTATATCTGGAAAATCTGTAATTTTCGATTCCGATCTGGATATTGATACTAAAAATATTGATTCCAGCTGTAATTCTATTTTTTATAAAATTTTTGATATAGATACAGATCAATAAATTAAAAATTTTCTATATTTTATTTTTGTTTTGTTGGTTTTACTAATAATATTAGTTTTTCTGTTAATTCAGAAACTGATAATAATTTCGATTTCTATATTAATCAGAATACCGATTCTGATATAAATATTAATAGTAATATTAATACTGAAAATAATATTAACAATAATAAAAAAAATTATCAATTCTGTAATTCTGATTGATATATAGTAATAAATTATTTTTATACTATTAGTAAAAATAGAATAGATTCTATTTTATATATTATTAATAGATTTATTTAGAATAAATAATTGATTATATTTTATACTACAATCAAATCAATTACAGATTAAAAAAATATTTTATCTATTAGTTTTTATATAGAATATATCAAAATAATTTTTGAACTGTTTAATATATTTAATAATTCCAAAAATTATAAACAATTAGTAAAATATATATTTCTGATTTACTATAGTAACAGTAATTGAAATTTATTTCAAAAAAAAATCTGAATTTTTTTCGGCCGAAAAACAAAATTTTTTTCGAAACCAATTTTTACAGATTTATTTATCAGTAATCTGTTTTTCTAATTACAGATTTACTGAAAATATTTATTTATTTAACTATTCAGACTATAATTTACTATATATATAATAATATAGTTGAATAGTCAGATTTTTCTATTTACAATTTTTTTACAGGAAATAGAAATATTGTTTTATTAGATTTTTTTTCTATTTATCAGTTAAATAATCTAATAATTCTATCTATAATCTATTTTTTTTATTAATCAAAAATATATTCTATATAATTATTGTTTCAATAAACAGAATTTTATTGATTAATAAAAATATTAAAATTGATAATACAATATATAGTATTTGATTATTCAATAGATAATCCAATAAAATATTGATTATTATTTTATATATATTTATTTTTGTTCTGATTATATTTGATAATTAATTTTATTTTTCTATTATATCAAAAATATCTATTCAGACAAAACTATCGATTTTCAATATAATAATAATAATATTTATAATATATATTAAACAGATTAGAATATTAATCTTTTTTAGAAATCTATTTTTCTGATAACTAAAAACAATATTAATTATATCAAAATTTTATCAGATATATATAATATACAAAAACTGAAAATATAGTAAAAAATATTCAACAAATATACTACTATTGATTAATACTATTATCTGATCAACGGTTTTATTCAATCTGTTTATTTCTGAATATAGATATTTAACAATATTTCTGTTTTCAATACTGACTGAAAATATAGAGTCTGTTAAATAGAAAATATTAGATTTATATTATCTATTATTTTTTACAAATCAATCAGTTCTGTAATTATTATTTGTTAAACTATTCTGATATAGTTTATTAATATCGGTGAAAATTATAAAATTTCGACATTTTTAAAACTGATTTATAATCGGATTTTTTGGTCATAATATATTATATTAAACTTTATATATATTTTTTCGGAATTGAATTCTATCCAGAAAAATCGGATTCTGTTTATTTTTTCTGTTTTTTTTTTATTTAAAAATACTGATTTGATTGTCAAATATTTAGTAGAACAGTTCTATTAATATACAGTCAGAATAGTTTTAGAATTTGATATTTCTTTCAGTCTAAACAAAAATACAGTAGTAGAAATAGTATATATCTAGTATACAGATATATAAATTAAATATTTTGTAGTATTTTATCAGTTAGAACAAAAAAAATATTGTATCTATAATAGTTTTTTTTATCAACAAAATTTGTAGAACAGGACTGATAAAAAAATAGAAAAAATAGAAAATATATAAAATTATTTTGTCAGATTTTTATTTTTGTTTTTATACTAGTAATAGTAATAACAATAGTAATAATAATAATAATAATATTTATAGTAATATTTATAATATATTTTTGTAAATATTATTAGTATTGATAACTGTCTATTTTGTTTTGAAATAAAAATCAGATTATTGTATAACTATTTTTTTGAATTATTCGAATATTTAATTTTGAAATTATCAATAAAATACAAAAAAATATTGCAAAATTTATAAAATTTATAAAATTGTTATTTTCAGATATTTTCAGATACTACTAGAATATTTGTATCTGAATCTATTCGGATAAAAAAAAATAAAAATATAGATTTGTATCTATATTCTAGAATACAGTATACTGTATTCTGTTTTTGTCCGAAATCTATTCGGATATAGACAAATTTCTATATTCTTGTTCTAGAATTCGGTATACTGTATTCTGTCTATATCCGAAATCTATTCGGACAAAAACAAATTTCTATATTCTTGTCTTTGAATACAGTATACCGTATTCTGTCTATATTCAAAATCTATTCGGGCAAGAACAAATTTCTATATCTTTGTTCTTGGATACAGTATACCGTACTCTGTCTATACCCGAGACCTACTTAGACAAGAGCACAAATCTATACTCTTGCCCTAGGACTCGGATAGCGGATTCGGACATGTCCTTGGATTTCGGCGAGATCTAATTATATCTATATCCGAGATCTATTCGAATAAAGACAAATTTCTATATTTTTGTTTTTGAATACGGTATACTATATTCTGTCTATATCCGATATCTATTTGGACAAGAATACAAATCTATATTCTTGTTCTTGGACGCGATATACTGTATTCTGTCTATACCCGAGATCTACTCGGGCAAAGACAAATTTCTATATTCTTGTCCTTGGATACGGTATACCGTATCCTGCCTATATCCGAGATCTACTTGGACAAACCACGAATCTATATCCTTGCCCTAGGGCTCATGCAGCGGATTCGGGTATACCCTTGGGTTTTGGCGAGGTCTATATATATATAACAAATTAGTTTTCTATTAGTATCTGATTTGATAGATAAAGTTTAAATCAATAGTAGTTCAATTATATTGAATACTAGATCTAGTAATAATAAATAAATACTAATATTGTGAAGAAAACTTTTGTTAATATATTACACATTTATTTTTCAAGTAATAATGGTGACAGTAATACAGCCGCCTCGGGAAGCAATCGGCCCCCGGAGCCCAGCTGGGTTAGTTCCCTCGTCGCCCTGAGCTGCTCCCTGAGCAATCCAGAGCAACCCTGAGTAATCCCGGAGCTGCTCTCTGAGTACCCTGATCGTTTATCTTTGATACTCCGGCTGATCCACAACATATATATATTATGTTTCCCAATGTTAAACGTTTTGCCTACGGTCGTTTCTAGAAGCTCAAGTAAATTTATGATTTAATTTTGCAGAATATCTGTTCTCCAGCGTTTGTTTATTCGATTTTATTGTTTTACGATTATGATCCGCTATACTGTAGAAGAAGCTAAATTCCACCAACACAACCTCGGGTATTTTTTTTTCTTCACAATAGAAATATTTATACTTCTTAACAGAAAATGAAAAAAAGATAATTTGATTGCTGTCTCTGACACTATACTCTGAATTAGTTCACCCGCAGGGCTATTATTTATTACTATAGTCTGCCCTATTTTCCACTAGACCTGGGCAATGAGCGGTTCATGAACGAATTTTTGAAAGATCCGCTTATCTTGAGCGGTCCTGATTATAAGCGTAGGTACTTATGAGTATACTCAATCCGCTCAAAAGTGGATACTATTTTGTATTATTTAATATCAGTAATTTTGATTGCACTGTAATTAAACTGTTAACTATAGCAAATTACCAAAATTACCATTTCTATTTTGCTTTCAAATATATATACAACTGTTGTATTATTTTTTTACTGTTGTTTTTCGTTAATAGTATAACTAACTATACTGGCAAACAGTATAGCTAATAGCACTGGCTAACAGTACTGGTCAACAGTACAGCCAACAGCACTGGCCAACAGCACTGGCTAACAATCTAGGTTACAGATTTAACAATAGATATAATTAGAATTCAACTTATTTGGTCTAATTCAATATAAATCCAATTCAATTACTACTAATGTCTATAATACCGCTACATTACTGCCAAGCTTTTGTATAATAATACAATTTTGCCAAGATCTAGCTTCGTCCCACCTTTGAGCGGTTTCCCGTTCATGAGCTAGCTCATACCATAAACCGATTTTCAAAAATCCCGCTCATGCCCTGATCATGAGCCGCTTATATAACCCGCTCATGAGCGGGTGCCCAGGTCTACTTTCTACAAGCACAGAAACTGTATTTTATATATGATAAATTTGAAATACGTCAATAGACTATAATATTCATTTACTATAATATCACTGGTCATATCTTCAGGTATAAATTCCTAGGAATGTTTTTTTTGCTGGCATGATGTATACAAACACGGCTATCAATTGGCTATTCCAGTTCGTAGTGGAGCAATGTCGGGGCTTTCAGCTGTAGCCATTTGCGGCTTGACCGGGGTCCATTTTTTGGATTATATTTTTCTCTAGAAGTTGAAAATACATTAAATACAATTGCGCAGAAAACTGTAAAAAGTCAAAATATTCCATTTTGCAAATTGCTTGAATATATATATTTTTTTTTTTTGAAATTGTTATTTTTGCATTACTGGTTCGACAGTTCTGTTACGCGGTGCAAACTGGTCACTGTAAGCTGATCTCTCGTTGTTCTAATACGTACCTCAAGTCTATCGTCTCGCAACCGTACCGTCGCTGTGCTAAGCCTTACACGGGCTCGGGCCCGTAGAGCAAGTTTTGTAGACGTGCCAGTTGGTGCGTGCCAAGTAGGTCAGTCCGAAGAGCTCCCCTGCTTGTAGAGTGTAGTTGTGGTAATACTGTGTAGAAATAAAAGTGTACTCAAGTAACAATAGTTAGCAGATCTCTGAGCATCGAAGTTTGCTTCTATAGCTGAATAATGATTCTGTGCGTTTTTCATGCGTATGGCTAGATATGCTGCTTAACGGCTGCTTGGTGGTGCAGGCGTTCGGAAAGAGATATTAAGCTTCGATAGCACTCTTTCTGCGCCATCTGGTACTAGGCTACTATCTGCGAAGCGATTCTGGCTGGCTATTGGAAGGCTTCTAGCCGCGCGTTTTGGTAGCCACCCAAGAAATAGAACTGGTCGATATGATTATATCCTCTACGCCCAAGATCGCTTATAAAGCGAGCGTACACACGCTTAAAGCACAGCAAAGCACCCAACATCAGTATAGTAGGCGCGATGAATTTGAAGGCATACAAACAGGAATGATATTGTATTTTGCGCGATTTCAGTCGAATTGCGCTGTAAGATGGCTCTAATGGCCATCAAGAATTAATAGCTGAAACCCGCCTCGTACGCGCGAATTCATGCCGTTAGGTAAAGCGCTTTTGTAGCCAGCGAATTATTAGATAGAATGCTAGTTGCTAGAGTAGTGAGAAATGCAGTCGCTGCGGTAATGTATGGTAGAGATCTGGGGAAAATTAATTAGTCCGTTGATATAAGTTACTGGTACCTGACTGCAGATTACAGTGGCAAGCTGTATATCGAAGACGTCATCACTGGTTCTTCAGCGGGAAGTTGTCTGTGTCCCCTCCCCCTTATTTTATTGCACCAATCCATCTCTCTAAAACTTCATCTTCATCTTCCACTGGTGATGAGCGCTAATATGCTGACCGGCTCTTGTCTTTGTGCTTTACACAAATATACAATCGCGAAAGAAGATATAATCAGAAAGGTACGAATATCACGCCTGTATTTCAACGACTGTTAATGACGGCAGGTACGGTTTTGACTGACCTATCTTGTGCTCTTTTTGTTAGATAACGTGCAACTGTGCCCGTTGCCGCAAGGTCAGCGGCGGATACAAAAGTACCAACTTTGTCATTCCAAAGAACAAGTTGAAGATGACGAGCACACCGACGTGGCACTCTTTCGTTCCCAGTCTATCACATGGCCTCATGACTTTTAACGCAGTGCTGGAAAATGATAGACACGGACATATCTGCTTTTGTCGTCGTTGCGGGTCTATGATCTACCGCGAAGCTGAAGTGGAGGGTTTCCGCAATCTGGTTTTTGTGCCTGTGGGCAGTCTCGACGACATTGATTCCATCAGTGACTTGAAAGAAGAAGAATGGTATAGTCACTAGAGAGATCTGCTCCCTCCCTAAAGAAAGCTTTTCTTTGGTAAAGACCCACTATCAACGCTTTAGCGCGGATCTTTTAGGGGAAACTGTTTTCGAATTGTACTGTACTGTGCAATGATTAAAGTAGTTGTGATTGCGCCGACGAAGAAAAAAGCCTAAAGCGAAGCGGCTGTTGTGGTACGTGGCTAGCGCTCTCTCGTCGATGTCTGTCGAAACAGAGATGGGGATTATCTCAACGTAGCGACGAGATATTCACCATTCTCCTCTCTTTTTTGCTGTCCTTCTCGCAATAGCACTCGAAGGAGCAGGACCCGTTGAAGGTAAATTCGTCGCTCACGACAGCTCTGCCACCTTCTTTTTACCGCCGTCTATCTTCGAACGCAAAACATCTGCCGAAATCACTGATGGAATAATTTATTGAAAGGAGCCGTTGAATTCTTCCAGGGGATGAATGTAAAAAAAGGGAGACTAAGAGAGATAATTATTGGGAGTTTTTGAGAAATTGCTGATGAGGTATTGTCAAAGTAGTAGCCGTTGGACTTTCAGGTCTCAAAGAGGTTGTTGGATGAAGTTATTGACTCTTAGATGAATTTAAAGCCATTGTGGGAAGGTTTACAGTCGTTCTCGAAATCGGCTTGACTGATACACATTGTGGAACTCTTTTCTGGCCCCACTGCCAAGATCTTAGCGCAGATTATCTATTAAGCGGGCCGCATCAAATTGAGATGCTCAGTAAAGTGCGTTGTGTTACAGTAATATGAATATATGATTTAATACTACAATATGTGTATGAAAGAAAAGCCAATGGAATTCCATGGTAGATATTTGAAATTCAGATAGGAAAGGCCATTTTGCGCAAATAATTTGATGACATACTGGGAGATATTTTTTTTTCCATTTGTGCAGTGTGTACTAGCCAAAATACTGGGATTCAGCGGTTCAATTTTTTACTGATGCTCTAAAACTAATACATAGTCGTTTCTGTTTTTTCCACACTAGGAGTTGTCTGTCCAACAAACATTACATTACTAATACTGCAGTGTAGACAGCAATTGCAGCCATCAGCTCCTGATTTGAAATATTGGGTGCCACAGACACAGACACTGCAAATGCCAGTACAAATAAGCAAATGATCACTAAATAATATATCTGACTGCTGATATAGATAAATATAGTTATTGGGATAAATAGCAAGAGATTTGCAAAAATTGCAACAAACAATCCAGCTAAATTGTCAATCGCTGACAAAATTATAACTACATACGCTTCCTTTGCCCTAGTTGTGCCACTGGAAACCAGTCTTTATATTGGTTTCCTCCAATGTAGATATTTTCTGCACTGGATTCTATACTAAAAATTTCTGCCAGTATTATACAAATACTATCCGGAGCTTAGACCTCGGTACCTGCTCATGATCAGGGCATGAGCGGGAGTTTTGAAAATCGATTCATGGCATGAACTAGCTCATGAGCGGGAAACCGCTCAAAAGGTGGGGCGAATCTAGATCTTGGCAAAATTGTATTGTTATACAGTGGTGGGACTTTAGTTTGAAACTACCTCCCTTACCGCTTTTTTGTACCGCCCACTATCTTAGATATACCGCCCACCCCATTCCGTATTACATGTGGGATACTTATTCGGGAAAAAGAATATCTTTATATCTCTTCACTATTTTGGAGTAAAATAATACTTTTGTCGTTAAAAGAAATGGTCTGAAGATCCAGATTTTTGATTCTTCTTTGATACTCAGAGAATCATTGAGAATAATACATAACACAAGGGGTCCTCAGAAATACGAATCAATTGATTCTATTTTACGAGGTTTTGGTGCGGCAGAAAAAGCGGCAGAATATAGGGGGTAGTTTCAAACTAAAGTCCTGGCAAGTAGTAATTTTGGTAATTTACTATAGTTAACAGTTTAATTACAGTACAATCAAAATTACTGATATTAAATAATACAAAATGATATCTACTTTTGAGCGGATTGAACATGCTCATAAGCACCCACGCTCATGATCAGGGCCGTTCAAGGTAAGCGGATCTTTCAAAAATCCCCTTATGAACCGCTCATTGCCCAGGTCTAGTCTCAGATATCTGTATCTTGTTTGAACGGCAGGCCAGGGAAATACTCCAGTATAGCAGCCACAATTAGATAGCGAGCTAGGTACTGGGTAATTGATATATTGATTGATTGATTGATTGAGAAATATTGTGCCCTAGAAACGGAGTTAAGTCTCTTTCCTGTTTGCATAATTCCGCTCTGTAGTTGTCGGCATGAGGTGGGATATCCATCTAATACAGATTGCTTGTTGCAAGAGTTGGATTTTGAGACCGGGTCCCATAATACAGAATTCTTTCTGCCGATGTCTAATTGTGTCGTTTATATAGTCTTCTACTATATTTCCTCCGGGCTATTGCCCAATGATAATATACTCTTTGAGAATATTAAGATGATTTCTTAGTAATTATACTACATATATCTTTGATCCTCTGAAATATTCATTTAAATCCTTGATCCAAGGATGTAAGGACGTCTAGATGATTTTTTACGCAACATTCTACCTCTCCTAGATTTCGAAAATTGGTCCATAGAAGGTCTCGAGGTTGACCATTAGACATATTTGTTTCTCGTTTACACGTATCTAATTACAATGATATATTACATATAGAAGAACAGATCAACTGTCACCTATTGGATATGAAACCACCCACCTTTCTCCCAGTCCCTACCTCCCGAAGGTCCTTTGCGCGCATCTATGTTCTGTACGCCATCCAAAATTGTCTCCAACCTCGAAAATTGGATCGGCTTCATGATCCAGCCATCGAAACCAGTCTCGATATAAGAGAACTCATCTCGTTCAACAAGAGATGCAGAAACTGCAAATATGGGGATCCGACTTGGTCGGTTGTTTCCATCCTTAACTGAGGATTCAGATCTCATGGATTCAATTCCGCGAATGGCTTTAGTCGCGGCAATTCCGTCAACGATAGGCATCTGTAAAGTTTGGTCAGCGGACATGATCATTACCTTAGGGGAGTTGGCACGAACCTGAATGTCCATAAGAATGGTATGAAAAACCACTTTTCCTGTGGAAAATGCTTTGATGCATGCTTCTCCATTGATGGTCAAATGGACTGTATGCCCAGCCTTGCTCAATCGTTTTTCCAAAATCTTGCTATTGACTGGATTGTCCTCGGCGACTAGAATGGTCATTTTTGAGTCATTTGACGATGAAAGTGGTGGACGCGGTGAGGAATCTTGACAAATATCCTGGGAGTGCTCATGAGCTGGGTTTTGGTGCGTGTTTGGAATAAGGAAACTTGATTGCTCGGGTATTTCGTTAATTCGTGGGGAAATGTTCGAAGCCAATTGTGGCTCGTGATCCGTATCGCCCTCTTCTTCACGCAAGCTCTTCTGTAATTTCAAGGATTTAATAGACTGAGACAACCCAAGTCCGAGGTCGTCATAGATTGAATCATCTCCGGAAGTTTGTCGAATACCGTCTTGGTCTGCTTGCACCAGAACAAATTCCCCCTCCGAGTTTGCAGTCGGCTTTGGCAATTCAAGGAGATTAGATGAAGTCGAATCCTGCAGTGTATTTTGCGATGACTCTTCTGGAATCCGTAGTCCAAAAATAGCTTTGAATCGACTGCCTTGTCCCTCTTTTGACTTGAAGATCAGCTGTCCTTGCAAAATATGAACAACACGTGCTATCAAAGCAAGCCCAGTGCCCAGAACACGTCGATCCTGGCCCGCAATACTATTTTCATCGCCATCCTCGGTCCAGTCCTTTTCTGTATAAACTTCTTCAAGCTCTTGGAAGAGGCGTTCTTGAGTCGATTTCGGCATCCCTGATCCGGTATCAATGACAGACATTTCAATCATTGCGATTCCCCTTTCCACATCAGATGTAGAGATTTGGACAGTCACACCCCCTTGTGATGTGTGCTCGATCGCATTAGTGACAAGATTTATAAGAACCTGTCGTAGACGACGTTTGTCACCTAATACGGTATCTGGAAGTTCGGAGTTGAACTTGAGTGTGTAGGAAATGCTTTTCCTCTTAGCCTCCCCTGACAGGAATTCAAACGCGTCGCGTAATGTAGCTTCCAACTTGAAGGGTTCGTTCTTGATAAGTTGTTGCCCCCTTTCAGTGGCAAGGTCTAGAAGATCGTTGATGAGATAAACTAGCGATTTCGATGCTGTGTATGAATGGACTAAGCTTTCGCGAGTTTCTTCATCTAGTGCACCTTCCATCGCGATTTCTAAATAGTTGATGACTGCGTTCAAGGGTGTTCGGAGCTCATGGGCTGAATTTGCTAGCAATAGGCGTGTGAGCTGAGAATTCTGCTTGAGAATATGCTTTTGCCGCCACACTTGAATAAATCTTGCATATACCGATCCGAGCACTCCTGCTGTAGAGAGATCAAAATGAGACCACTCCTTTGATCTACTCAGCGTGGTTTCGCGCCATTCTTTGAAACTTTGGCGAGGTGTCAGAGGTCCAATGCCACCACCAACAGGTTTGTGGGGATTGCCAGCCCATGTGATGCTTGTTACTTGGCCAAGACGAAAGAAAACGACGAAATCATTCCCATTAGGGGCAATTGGAACATAAAGCAAGCCCGAAATCCGTTTCAACCCTGGACGATAGTTAAAGTCGGAAAAGTCTTGTTTGATATCATGGGACACCAGGATTGAGGTGATTTGCCGTTGACGAATATATTCCACAAGGGCAAGAACTTCTTGTGTGTTTGTATCGCCGCCAAAGAATTTCGCTTCGTTTCCAATAGATAATACTCCATAGTCGGCTTGGAAAAGTTTCAATAAATCTTCTGAAGATCCGACAATATATTTTGACGGATCAGACTCTTTTGGGACCGAGTCCATCATGACACGCGCTTGAAGATCAGAGGCACGGGAGATACGTTCAATGTTTCGAGCCACAGTATCGCCAACCAGACGACAAAGTTTACGTATAGGAAACGGGACCCGTGTACCATTCTCGCCGTAGCAATGGCACGATATCAAGCCCCAGAGATCATCGTAGGCATTGATACTAATCGACATTGACGAACGTACTTTCATATTGGCCAGATATTGATTGTGAATTGGTGACATCGCACGTAGATAGGCGTGACTCATATCAAGAGGCGTTTCAAGATCCTCCAAGGTTCGACAGACCAGTCGTGCTGCCAAATGGTCTCGATCGTATAGCAATCGGACTTTGTTGATTTTGTACAGTTCGCGAGCCTGAGCTGGGATATCCGAGGCTGGGAAATGAAGACCTTGGAATAGATCCATAGTAATATTCGGATCCATCAATTCGGCTACCACCCGGCCGTTTGCATTTTCATCGAATTGGTAGACCATAACCCGATGGAATCCGACCAGTTCTTTGACTAATCCCGCGGTGACTTTCAGCAATGTCTCTTGATCGTCGATATGCGAAAGTTGGGCCTGGATCTGAGAGAGCACACCAAACACCTGCATTGAGGCAGCGTTGCCCTTTCTAAATCGAGCGTCTCGTATAGAGCGCACCGAATTACTTGCACTGACAGTACTTTCAGCATACTGAGACTCGGATGGAGGTGGATCCGTGTTCAACGTGCTGATAGGCGTGTCAGGGTACCTTTGGTCCTCTATATTCAGAGGATTCAGGCGGTCATTCTCAAGTTCAAATTCGCAAATGATTATATCTTTATTTTCTTGACTGACGTGCGTTGCACACCAAAATTGAACGTCTTCGTTACCGGACGTCTGTTTGATAGTCAGAAGGAACACCTCAGGGCCATCGATGACCAAGTCATATGAGTCGTCTCTAACGTAGTCGAGATGTTCCAGAAACACAGCCCGTTGACCTTCACTTAATATATCGGTGAAGTTTTCTGTGGCGAACAGTTGTTGCGGTGAGAAGCCCAGGATTCGTTGCGAATTCTCGCTCACCACACGGACGACAAGCTGACTGGGGGACTCTTCGCGTAAGGCAATCATCACTCCGAAACTTTGGATTGTACCTGGGGTTCGAATCGGCTCGTCCTCACAGCGTTCGACTGTGACTTTTCCATCTTCAGTCGCAACAGAATGTCCGTTCACCGTGAAGATGTGTTGCAGCCGGGAAGTCATTAAGAATTCATGCTCGTTTGAATGCGCTTCTGTCGGTCTATCCACAGGGCCGACTGACTCCATCACATACCCTAAATCTCCCGTAGCGGGAGTATTTGAAGAAATCTCATCGTTGACAGAGACACTATTGTGGGAGACTGCAAGGGCATCGCGGGTTGATATAGGAGCTGTTGCCTCAGGCAGCACATCACTGGTAGGGACTGGCGGATTCTCCGGCTGCTGCTGTAAAGGTTCATCCACTTCCTCTATCGCTGGCGATGATAATGCATGAGTACTGCGCGCTGGATGTATTGAAACCAGCGATCGAGTTGGATAGATTCGATCAGAGCCACTAAAATTGGTGCTAGACACACGGCCACCATTGTGGCTACCAGAGCCAGTTGCCTGGCTTTGCGATAAAGTCTGATTTGAATTGTCTAAGCTGGTCTGTGATGTTTCGCGACCGCTACCTTGCGAGTCTTGCGATGTCATGGTCATATGAATCTGAGATCTCAATGCAAATCAAGCCAGGTCCGAGTTGTCCGATGGATTGGAAGACGAGGATTTGCCAAGATTTTCCTCGTTTCCTTGTTTTGCGCCGGATTCCCCGCGACACCCTGATTTTGTCCCTTGGTTACGATTGGTACAAATAGCATCCGCTATATATTCAGTCATATTGCTGAGAGCCAATCATCAATTCGAAAAAGAGAAAATAGCCAATTTAGTAGACTCTGCATTCCCTCTGTCCCCAGATACAGTATGATCTCCCGAGCCCCCAGAGATATTCTGGAGGCTGAAAAAGTCGACCTTGATTCTTAATACTGAAACATTCTATTTCAAGGCGGATATCCTAGAAGCTAAAAAGAACGAAGGCTATGATGCTTTTGAATGGCACTATGTTAATATCATTAGAAAAGCCCACATTCTCACAATTGCAGCTCATTTAGCTGGGTTGATAACCCTCAATCTCCGAGGTAACTGAACACATTTCATATATCACCAGCTAATATAGCAAAATGAATATTATCAATATCTTCAAGAGGGTTCCCATATCAAGGGTATAAGTATCTGTCTATCTTCGAAGAAACGGCCTCAACTGCAATTTTTAAGACAGAATGATACATAGGCTAAATCAATAATACTCAGTGCAGCCCTGAAGGTACAAACTGCTTCATATCTTCATAGCTTGCCGCTTTTATTCCAGGGCCTTGCAAACATCAACTCGCTTTTTTATTCTTGTCATCCAGGCCTCGACGTTGGGAAATTCGCAAGCCAATTCCTCCATCTCACTGGGACTGATCATCAAGCTAAGAATATCTTGCCAGGGAACAAATGATAAGTCGGCATAAGTACACTTGTCGCCGACCAGCCACTGCCGTCCCTTCAAGGCCCTATCTTAAACGCTTGTCACTCGATGGACTTCGTCGGAATACCGCTTAATAGCAACTGGTTGCTGCTCGACCTGGCGTTTGAACCACCCCAGCTGTCCGTAATATGGTCCTTGGCCTGACATTTGGAAATGAAGCCATTGCTGGGTATGGTATTTTTCCGGGATGCTGTCGTAACTGAGTTTGTGAAGTATCAATAAGATACTGACCGATGGCACCAGATTCCCAAAGAGTGATATTTTTGTTGGGATCGATGAGAGCCGGGAGACGGCCGTTCGGGTTGATATCGACGAAGGGTGATTGCTTGACTTCTTCAAAAGTGACAAAAACGGTGTTGTATTCCAGTCCCAGGGCAGAAAGTATAATAGCTACTTTCCAAGGATTGGGACCAATTTCATGTGAATAAAGAGTTCATGGACTGCATTGTATGTTTCCCATTGAAATGACTGCCGCACTGGCACTTTCGGATGTCTCGCGCTTGTGGAGAAATTGGCAAAACGAATGAAGAAGCATTCATGCAGCTGTGAAAATGGAATCAGTTGGGGATATTAATGACTTATATGTACAACACGGTCCTATCTATTACTTTCTGATTATATTGTCTGCCTGGGACTCAATAGTCTCTCTAGAGATTTGCCCAGGTGTTTCAAACCCCGAGATCAGTTGCCGCGGTAATCACTATGTCGGCCTCTGATAGCCCTGATATACAAACCAAAAGCCAAACGACCCAGATTGGATCCACAAATCGCCGACTACTAAATGGAGTCCCGATCTCTTCTGTCCAATCTTGGCAGCTATTGACTTACATTTTTCTCAAGAGTCACTGTTGTCTGCCACGCCCACTTTATCTCTATATCTTGATCAGGTCAAGTATTGGGAAAGCTTCTCTCGGAATCATTAGAAGAAGCCCTAGAATCTATAAAGGGACCGGAGGTACTTAAACATCAAATCTGGTGCAAAAAGGATAAATTTGCTAAATGTCATCCCCAGACCTCATTGTTAGGCCTTAAAAAGTCGCCAAATAAGTGGGTCAGCCTTGTATCTTTATGTACGGGATAGGGAACTATCCCAACTGCGGCATGCAAGAATTATGCTCGCCGTCCAGGTCCAGGGACCTTTAACAAAAGACAGCAGAACCATACTTAGGATCCAGAATAGAAACTGATCGCCGTCCCAGGTCTGAAGAGCCGAGTCAAATTTCATTCCCCTTGAGGCTGGGGCGATAATGCTTTCCGATCTTGCCGGCTCTGAAATGTAATTTTACACATAAATGCACCTACCGTAGGCGAAGTAGGAGGAAGCAGACAGACATGACTAGAGGCAAAATGGCTGACGCAACCACAACTGAAGAAAAACAGGACACTGTCATCGATTGGGATAATGACCCAGACAATGCTAAGAACTGGTCGATTGCAAAAAAGCTTTACAACACGGCGGTTTCTACAGTCTTATGGCTTTTTGATGTAAGTGCGGCTGTTTTACCTAACCTCTCACGATGAATTATGCCAATTTTAGTAATTGGCATGCAGCTCCTTTACTCTTGCGATATATTCACCTTCGCACGAGAATGTCCAAAAAGACCTCGAAACTAGTACCGTCCTCTCCTTGCTTCCATTCACTCTCTACGTATATGGACTTGCTTTCGGCCCGGCTGTATCAGCGCCGCTCAGTGAAACTTTTGGCCGGAGATTCATATATGTGTTCGTACCACCGATTGCATTGCTCTTCATTTTGGGTGACAGTTTCGCAAAAAACATCGCCATATTTGCAATTTGCAGGCTTTTGGGCGGAGTTATGATCTCTGCACCTCTTGCCGTGGGTGCCGGTACAATGATGGATATGTGGACAGGGATGAACACCAGTCGTGGTGTCATCTTGATTATGGCCATTGCCTTCCTGGGACCAGCTGTGGGGGAGTTAGTTGGTGGCTGGATCGCTGAGTTTCTCAAATGGGAGTGGTCGCAATGGGTTACCTTGTGTTTGGGTGCAGTTTTGTGGATCTTCGCCATGGGTGCCCAAGAAACCTATGCAGGACCGGTGATGCGCCGCAAAGCTCAAAGACTTGGATTACCAGTTCCACCGAGTCCTATCCCTAAAGGACTGGCAGGTGTCCGTACCCTGTTCACAGTCACACTGGCAAGACCTCTATACATGCTGATTCGCGAGCCGATTGTACTACTGTGCTCCTTATGCTCGTCTTTGAACTTTTCGATTCTGTTCTGCTTTTTGGCTGCAATTCCACTGACTTATGGCGATACCTACGGATTTGTGTCTGGTCAAAGTGGTCTTGTTTTGATTGGTATAACAGTGGGGTGCACACTCGAAGGAATTACCCTGGTACTTCTGGACTCATATACCATGAAGCTGCATATCCGTCAGCATGGAGGTCAGATATCATCCCCAGAGCGAATGCTTCGGGGAGCCATGATAGGGGGATCTCTCATGGCTGGCTCATTGTTCTGGTTTGCATGGACTGCTCGACCTGGAATCCATTTCATGTCCAGTATTATCGCCACGGGACTTTTTGGCTATTCTAACATCCTGGTATTTGTATGCCATGGCGAATCGCGTGCACAATAATCGTAGTAGCTCATTCTTCACAGGTCTCAAACATGCTCTACTTGACCGATGTATATGGGGCCAAATTTGGAGCATCGGCCCTGGCAGCGAACGGACTGCTACGCTATCTTGTCGGTGGATCTTTTCCTCTTTTCACACTGCAGAGTCAGTTTCAACCCCCCTCATCTCGGAAGCAGCTAACAAAATTCACTGTGTACCAAAGTCTGACATACCCATGGGCGTCTAGCCTCCTCATATTTCTTGCCGTTGGATTTGCTTTCCTCCCTTGGATTTTCTATATGTTTGGTGGAAGAGTCGGCGGAACAAGTGCTTATATCAGTTGAGACCAAACCTTTTGACCTCGACCCTTTCTTCTCCTTCGAAAGTACACTGCTTTTTATTCAGGACTAATCCTATCTAATTAGACTCGTCTTGGACTTTGACAAGTAATAAATACCTCACATACACAGCTTCATTTGATTGAAATCTATGAAATCGGATGTTTCTAATTTAATATCAAGAATGGCTTGGTTAGATGACAGAATCAAATTTCCATATACATGCATGCTATAGCTTTGTAAATAGCCTTCTCTCGCTTTTATCTGATATTGGTTGATACGCCCATCTCGGCCTGTATAGAATACATAGATGCATGTAGATTGAAAGGGTCCCACCTAGAATGGGGACCTTGAGCTGATTGGTGGTGAGATCGGAATGTGAGTAATTGGCATGCCAAGTTCGCCGACCAAGCGCACAGACTCTGGGCCCTTGCATTGCCGGAGATAAGTCAATCTGGTTCACTCCTCCGTCTGGCCGAGGAATGGTGCTGTTCTCGTTGGGCCATCTATGAAACCACGCCGATATAAGCGAGTCAAGGACTTCTATCGAACCCTCACAAGTATATGTTTCGCAAGCTATGATGCACTGTCTTAGAATAAGCGTTGCTTCAATCCGATAAGTATGTGATGGCATCCTGTCATCATCGGAGAATATACGATGAGGCAAGTCTCGAACAGAGATAGAGGAGTTTGTATAGTTCTCTCCATCAGGATTAAAATCGTCGGAGGGAAATAGTACATCAGGGGTTTCCATGTTGAATTGTAATGTACCACCGATTTGTACCGCAGCCAGCAGAGTGTCGACAATGAATATTTCCTACAGAGTGCACCTCATGCTCTCCGCACGAGCTGGACTTCGCAATTCTATGGCATCCGAAGTTTCCCGGCAATGGAGACCTAGCCTGAAGCTATGTTGAATAGCCAAGGCAATGCATTGTTTTGCACAGTCCGGTACTTTGCGGGCATGAAATAAGACACCGAGAAGAAGATACGCCTGTGTTTTCTCCAAGGATATTTCAGCCTCGTCCATAGACGTTAATAAGCCATTGGGGAGTTCAGGGGCTTGATCAGGTGAGAGGTAATGCAGTCCAATGAGTTCGACGACCTTTATCAGGAAGTGAGGAGGCGAGGACGCAGCCCAGAAGTTAAGTGGTGGCAAGATAGGATGTGCAGGATGTAAATCTTCATAAAATTTTGCAACCAGGTGAATGTTTGTGGGTTGTAATGGGGTTTCTTGAAGGGGGTCCATCAGATTAATGGAGAACAGATCGCTTGAGGCCAGCGGGGGCAAAGAGCCTTGGGCTAAGAAGTCAGAGTCATCCATATCCGGAATATTACCCGTATCGATGACTAAATAATCATTTGGTCGTCCCCTTCATCCGCGGCGTGATGGAACAAAGTGCCAAAAAAGCGATGAAGCGCGACATCTGCTACATCCTGCTGGGTTTCCGTCGCATATCAGATGCTTCTCACGGCAATTCAGACAGGCAACATTTAAAGCTAAGTTTGAATTAGTCCAGTTCAGAGACTCCATGGCCATTTAAAATCAATGACTGGACACTTGAACGGGAGCTATGTCGCAAGAAAGTGTTCGGAGACTCAAGGGTGCCTCTCACCTTTGGCTTTTTGAGGTTCAAAAGACTAGAGCAGCCTGTCCGTAATAGAGGGTTCAAAAAGTAACGTGACCCGCCGTACTCGGGATACATTAAGCCATTTAAACCAATTCGAGCAACCCGTTTATAAATGAGTTCAAAAATGAAATGATAGAGAATATTGATTGCTGTCTCCTAGGACCTTATAGCAGATAACTTATCTGCTGACTTGGAAGTCAGGGTTCAAAGCCGACCCTGGGTGATATGGACCGCATAATGCGTCAAAGAGTTGAATTACTCGAGATTCAATACAACGCAACATAGCTAAGTCATGAGATCCATAGAATTAACGAATCTTCCAGTGAGTCATCCGAATGAGTTATCAAGACTATTCTATATACAGTTGAAGCAAAAGGAAATCCGAGACCTAGACCCCAGTAAATAAACCGGGGAGAATCCTATTTACGACTGAATAATTACACCTTTCCTAGTAATGGCCTCCTCCATATGAAACCCAAAAACCAAACGATAGAGATCACGAAGCCAGGGGTACTGACCACTCTGCAACATAGCCTGACATGCACGACTCACTTCAACGGCACTGACACGAGCCTGTGGACCGCAGGTCTTGAAGGCAGGATCGTACGCCACCAATTTCCGATAATTCTTCAACAAGGATGTTTGCCAAGGGGCTGATCCGAACGAATCAGAAGATAATGACTTGACAAAGGACGACATGTTTTGGGTACCACCGCGTTGATATCCACTATTCATGGCTGCCCTTGTAATCAGGACCTTAAGCCTGGTGAAATTTGGATCCTCTGACACTGTAGTCACTGTGTTTGCCGAATTGGCTGTCTGTCCAGATGACCGAGATTTCTCCGAGATGCTTGAGGCGCTCGAAGGCCATTTCGAGTGACTAGTGTGACCATTTCCATGTCCAAGGACGAGGATGTTCGGGACTGGAGCATCATCCGGAGAAACGGTAGCCGTGTCTTCGAAAATTGTCGTTGGTGTTTCTGGATTTCCTAGTTGCGCTGATGCGTCATCTATAAAGTCGAGTTCTGATTGCTGCGTTGCCTGTTGAAACGCCTGAGCAAATGTGGTTTGACTGGGCCGAGGAGTACCTCGGTCCGAATTGCGCATGCTGTGTAAGGTCCATCCTTCACGGAAGATATCGCATAGCTCCCAGCAAGCCTGGACGGCAGAACCCAACAATTCCTCATCCAATCGTTTCCCTTCTCTTTTACTCTGACGAATGCTGAATAACATTTCAGCCAACGTCCAGCACGCACTGAGCAGAGAGTCTGTTTCGGTCAAACGAGTTCGCTGTTTCATGAGGCGGTGACACAAGGTGATATAGAAATCAAGCGTTCGCTCCCGAAAGGCGTCAGGGAGATTGCGGTCGTGTGTATTATAAAGATGATTATTTAGTTCAAAGCTGACTCGCAAGACTGAGTCAGCTAGATCATTGTCGCTGACTCGAACTTCAAACAACGCTTGACAGAAGTCTCGACAAAGGTCAAGAGTTGGATTAACTTGTGATGCATAGTCATCATCGCGGGTATCATAAAGTTTTTGACATAATTTCCAGCAAGATCTCCACGCATCTTCCTGCATGGTATTTTCATAAGATTCAAACAAGCGTTGTCGATTGATATAACTCAGACTGGCGAGCGTATTGCATAATGTCCAGCATTCGGCCAGGGCTGCCCGTAGAGCGTTAATTTCAGCTTCTTTATTACCAAATGTCCCTACAGTATTTGTCAGTTTTGAGAGAAAAGCTCTCGGAATTTGCCTTGGAAATATTTGCAATAATGTTTACCTTCGGGTATGTCTGGGTTTCCAAGTTAGCGAACAGCTTCATAAATCTGGACAACGGGACTAATAACCTTCTAAGCTGCTTGAATGTGTCCGTCGTCCTATTTCGTCAAATTCATTTCGTGTTTGGGCCCGAGGAGTCGCTCTGTCCCAGTCCTTGATGGGCGTCACAGACGTTGTCAACAAAGGAGGCGAAATAGGACTGTTGCTAACTCTGCTGGAACTTTGTGGTACACGAATAGGTTCAACACGGTCCGACATAGAGGAAGAAGAAGAAACTTCCTCGTCACAAACTTCATCATCATCCCCATTATCATCCTGCGATCTGTGCCGTGGATACGACTGGATAAATATTGGTTAGATATATACTCTGCCGAAGAAACATTTGAACCACTAGTTATTAAATCACTGGACAAGAAGAGGATTCTCACAAATTCTCCAAATCCGGGTGGCGCATGTATAACCGATTGCGGTGGCTCATCCTCGTCCGACCTGGAGAGATTGGGTTGATATTTCTGGGAGGTTTGGATCTGTCCGCATTTAATATCCGAGTAGAGAGAGCCGTCACTATATTAATTCCTTGATCGGACATACCTTTAGTCCTGGACCATGGCTGACAGGAGTAATTTTTTGTGTCGCCTTTTCTTCGCTTTGATCAGCTTCGCGTGATTCCTCACCATCCCCCGCAGTTAAAGCGGGGGTCTCTGCTGATGTATCTGTTTCGTTGATCGACCCAGGCTCAGGAGTTGCATAGCTCGAGCTGGTCGCACTCCTTGGAGCGGAGAGTGCGTCGAGAGACCTATATCTGCGTGAGCGGAGGGAAGCTCTCCCAATTATCCTGCAGGGGCTCTTGCTGACATCAGGTCCGATCCAGAATACGGGCTGGATGTCTCGTGCAGCGGAACAATAGCGATAGGCGACCTGACGGCCATCACGGCCGAGAGCCAGACAAAAATTGAAGTCTCACACTGTCTCCGAGGGAGTTGAAGAAGTTGAAGAGATTCCAGATCGATGCCCACTTG
>Ga0209673_1001116_pt1 | contig 29873 bp, 28 predicted proteins | sample AraplaCol_mMS_r2_2_FD_184274 | JGI IMG/M metagenome (GOLD analysis project Ga0209673, IMG submission 184274) | Arabidopsis root microbial communities from North Carolina, USA - plate scrape MF_Col_mMS_r2 (SPAdes) (version 3) | ecosystem: Host-associated > Plants > Roots > Endosphere | place... | reverse complement strand
TGGCAGGGTCTTTCGTAAGCGATCCCGGTAGCCTTCGTGGTGTCTTGATCGTCCGTGGCGCACGCGCGGCGGTGATCTTCCTCGCCGTCGGGTGGCTGGCACTTGTTTGGCGTCTCAATCCGGACACATTGGGTCAGCGCGATCCTGTTGTCGCTGCCCTTTTCTACGGGGGCCTGAAGAGTGTTTTGATCCTCGTGGTTGCTGATTTTCTTTGGCAACTGGCCAGAGGCTGGATCGATAGAACGTTGCGGGTGGCGACCGACGCAACATCCCTTGCGCCCGCTGATGCCGCCAAACGGGCACGGTTCCGCACGCTTCTTCCGATCTTTCGCAATGCATTGGCTGTTGTTGTCGCGGTCATGGCGGCGTTGGTCGTGCTGGCCCAGATGGGCGTACAGATCGGGCCATTGATCGCGGGAGCCGGCATCTTCGGCGTTGCCATCGGTTTCGGTTCGCAGACCCTCGTCAAGGACGTCATCAGCGGTGTGTTCTACATGCTGGATGATGCCTTCCGGGTTGGGGAATACATCCAGGCCAAGGATTACAAAGGAACCGTGGAGGGCTTCAGCCTGCGATCGGTACGCCTTCGTCATCATCGCGGTCCGGTCTTCACCGTGCCATTCGGCGAACTCGGAGCCGTCCAGAACATGAGCCGCGACTGGGTGATCGACAAGTTCAGGATCACGGTCGGCTTCAACACCGATATTGATAAGGCACGCAAGCTGACCAAAAAGGTCGGAGCGGAGCTGAAGGATGACCCGGAACTCGGGCCGCTCTTTATCGAGCCCTTGAAGATGAAGGGTGTCGAGGAGTTCGCCGACTACGGAATCGTATTGAGCTTCGCCATGACCACGGTTCCCGGCATGCAGACCTACATACGCCGCAAGGCCTACGCCAAGATTCGCGAGTTGTTCCTGGCAAACGGGATCACGTTCGCCCAACCGACGGTGCAGGTCGGAGGTGACGACAAGGAGGGTGGCGCGGTGGCTGCCGCGCAGGCGATCCGGGCGCACGAAGCAGGTACTGCCGCGCCGCCGAAGTGAGTGCTCTGCGGTGTGCGCTACCGTAATATACGTCCCCAATCATAGCGCTTCGTGAGAACATTCACCGCCTAGATCGTCGAGGCAGGGAGAGGGCGACATGTTCAAACGCGGAATTCTTACGGCGGCGCTCACGTTGGCGACGCTGACATTTGCCGGGAATGCGCCGGCGCAGACGCTGAGCTATGCGGATGCGGTCACGAAGCTCGCCGCCGACTGCGGCACGGACATCCAGAAACTGTGCAAGGGACTGAACCTCGGCAGCGGACGGATCGCCGACTGCCTGCAGCAGAACGCGGCAAAAGTGTCGCCCACTTGCAAAGGCTCGCTGACATCAGTGTTCCAATCGATAACCCAGCGAGAACACGCGCAGACCGCCTACGAGCGGGTCTGCCAGCGGGACATGTCCAAAAGTTGCTCAGGCATCAAGGGTGACGGCTTCGTGCTGGCTTGTCTGGTGAAAAAGGAAAAGCGCGTCAGCAAGGAATGCAATCAGGTCATCACCGATGCGGGTTGGAGGTAAACCGATGAAACGTCTTATTTCCAAAGCCATTCTCGTTCTGGCCACGGGCGTATTGTTTTCCGGCTTTGCGTCGGCGCAGGAGGTCTCCCAGGAGCGCATCGTCAAGGGACTCGGTAAACTCAGGGCGGCGGCTCCTGCGATCGACCTCGAGATATTGCGACAGGAGGCTATCAACGGCGGTAACCAGCCGATGTCTGCGCTTCCGAACTGGAAGCGGATAGGGAAGCTGCCGCAGATGGTGGTCGAGATCGATTTCGAGAACGACTCTGTCGCCATCCAGCCGAATTCCTATCGCACCCTCGGGCTGATCGCCGACGCGTTGCATCATCCGAACCTGTGGGACTACAAGTTCCTCGTGGTCGGTCATGCCAGCGCGACCGGGGACGAAAAACATAACCTCGATCTCAGCGAACAGCGTGCTGCTGCAATCAAAGAAGCACTATCGACGACGTTTGCCGTCGATCCGGCGCGCCTTTACGCGGTCGGTGTCGGGGAACACTTACCGATCGAAGGCACTAACGTGAAAGGGTCGAACAACAGACGTGTTCAACTTATCAACCTCGGTGTCTTCAAGATTAAGTCCTGATCGGAAAGAGGCCGCGGCGTCGAAACGATGCCGCGCGCCAGCAGTTGATGGGCCGCCCCCTGGGAGTGTGGAGGCTCGGATGAACGCCCCGAGACTAACGCTGTTGGGAAACGCCTGCTTTGCTGGCGGTCTTTGCAGACGCTCGATTCGGCTGCCGATCGCGATCCTCTCGGATGAGTACTCCTACCGAGAATGCATCGCCTGCAAACGAGACTATCTTATGATGGGAGAAACGACATGAGCAGCTCCGACGGACGATCTTCTCCATCTGCTGGCATCGGAAGAAGTGTTCTTCAAGAACTGCGACACACGCCCGTTCTCTGGCTGATCGTGCTGGTGCCGATCGTCATCGTCCTGGAGCACCTGGTTCCGGACAGTCATACGCTGCTCTTTTTCATATCGGTCCTTGCAATCATTCCTCTGGCGACGCTCCTTAGCCGTGCAACCGAGGCGGTTGCGGAGAGAACGGGCGACGCGGTCGGCGGCCTGCTAAATGCTACGCTCGGAAATCTGACCGAGCTGGTGATATCGCTTTCGGCCCTGCGGACGGGACAATATCTGCTGGTCAAGGCATCGCTGGCCGGCGCAATCGTTACAAACACCCTGTTCATGCTGGGCGGCGCATTTCTACTCGGCGGGTTGAAGCATCACCTGCAGGAGTTCAATCGCGTCAATGCTCGCTTCCAGGCCTGCCTGCTTTTCCTGGCAACCATTGCCGTTCTGGTGCCGTCGATCATCAGTGAAGTCGATCAGCCGCCACCGCTCGCCATCTCTCAGAACGTGAGCCTCGGGTTGTCGGTCATCCTCATCGCCGTCTACGCCTTGGGCATGTTGTTCTCCTTGCGAACACATAAGGAGCTTTTCGCCAGTGCCGGTCACGCGGACGAAGAGCAGGCTACCTGGCCGCTTGGCCTCAGCATCGCCATTCTCGTCGGCGTAACCGTGCTGGTCGCATTGGTCAGTGAAATTTTCGTCGGGTCGGTTCAGGTTGCGGCTGAACATCTGGGAATGACACCGGCGTTCGTCGGCTTCATCGTGGTCGCCCTTGTTGGTGCGGCCGCGGAGATGACCACCGCGTTTTCGGCAGCTCGGGCGGATCGCCTTGATCTCAGCGTTGGGATCGCGCTCGGCAGCGCCGCCCAGATCGCGCTTTTCGTTGCCCCGCTGCTGGTCATTGTCAGCTACGTCATCGGACCGGAACCAATGACGCTGCAGTTCTGGCCCGGGGCAGTTACAATGATGATCGTCGCCACCGTGGCCGCTACGCTTCTGTCGAACGGTGGTCGAGGCGCCTGGTACGCAGGAGTGATGGCACTTGCCCTCTACGCGATCTTCGCCTTCACCTTGTTTGTCTTGCCTCCAGCTGGACCGACGTGATCGAAAGGCTACTTCTAGGCGCGCCGCGCGATAGCTCTGCAGCGACGCCAAAGCAAACTCAATCAGGCACCTTGGAAGCGCAAGGAAAGCGGCGCCGATGACGCGAGGCACAGAGAGCAAGTTTAAATCGAGGAGGATGAGAAGGCGGTTCTTCGCCTCTCTCTTCCAGCAACTTCGAATATTGTGGCCGATCTTCTCCGGTGTTCTCGTTGTCATCGTCGGGTCAGGCGCACTTGTCGGATGGATCGAAGGATGGCAGCTCGGCGACACCCTGTACTTCACCTTTGTTACGGGATTGACGATCGGCTACGGCGACCTCGTACCAAAGCAGACAATCGCGCGGGTGCTGGCTCTGGTGATCGGCCTATGCGGGATTGTCCTTACGGGTCTTATTGCCGCAGCCAGCGTGCAGGCTCTCCGTGGCGCTGATCCGGATCGCTCAAATTCTGACAATGCCGATCAGGACTAGGTGAAGTGCCTCGCCGAACCGGCCATTCAGAACTGGAAATCTTAGACTTATGATTCCTGGGACAACACGGAGGCCCCACTACGGCATCGAAGTTTTCGGAAGCGTCGATCGGAGGATGTCCTGCGAAAGTCCGACAAGTCTTGATGTGGAGGGGAAGGGTAGTGGTCGGAGTGGAGAGATTCGAACTCCCGACCCTCTGGTCCCAAACCAGCGCCTCGGACGGCAACACAACAGTTCCACATAATTCAGAACGACGGTTGATGCCCGTTCGTTCCCGTTAAATTCCGTTGTTCCGTTGGCGGTTCGTTGGCGGTAAATTGCCACCGGAACAACTGCTGAATGGATCGACTCCCGACAGGAGTCAAGCCGCTTTCTCCTCCGCAAGGAAACGGTCGCGGCGCGTTTCCGATCCAACCCGCTTCTTTCGGGCGAACGCCTGGTTGACTGGGGAGTATTCCCCGGGAATCACATGGCTGTAGGTCTTCCGGAGCGTCTGGACATCGGTGGAGACGTAGGTTGAGACATCCTCGATCGGAACCCCGGCCTGAAGCAGCCACGTAACGCAGGTGTGCTTGAAGGAGTGTCGGTTGAGCTGCGCAGCACGCTCCTCGGACATGACTTCGCGACGAAGACGCAGGAACGCCTTCTTGCAGTCAGCAGCCTCTCCTGCGAACTCCACCAGGTATCGTGAGGGCTTCACCTTCCCGTAGCCGTCCCGCCACCGCTTCATGATTTCGGCAAGGCGGTCAGGGATCCGGCACGGGTTTGCCTGCTTGTTATGGGGAACCCGTTCGCCGTCGGCGGAGCGATAGTAGATCTGGTTGTCGAGATCGACCCACGGCCGTCCCGGCTCGTCGTAGAACGATGCCGTGATGATGTCGGCTGTCCGGCTTCCGGTCAGCGCGGCGACGACCATGAAGCGGGCGATGTGGGTGGCGACCCTGTGGGTGGGCTTGCCATGCCACATGTGACGCTTGCGGCGCGCAGCCTTGTAGAGCTTCAAGAACTCGTCCATCGAGTAGTAGTGCATGCGCGCAGGAAGGCTCGGCGGAATATCGAAGTTCAGCTCGTTGTCGTACTTCCTTAGCTTGCCTTCCTTGGCGCAGAAGTTGATGAGCGCCCGGAATGCGATCAGTTCGTTGCGAACGACCGAATGGCTGCGGCCTTTCTGGTATTCCTTCGATGTCTTGCGCTTGATCTCCGAGACGAACATGTCCCCCCAGAAGGCGTTCAGGCGCTCGATATGCCCCAGATGCTCCCGCCGCTTGATCGTCGGCATCGCCTCGATTACATCCGCCTGCTCCTGAAGGTAATAGAGTATCAAGTCGCCGATCTTCACCTCGGAGGCCAGAAGGCCGTCCTTGATCTCCACCTTCGCATAGCGCTCCACATTGTATTCGTGAAGCTTCAGGCGAGCCTCCTCCTTCGCTACTTTAGATCCCTCAGCCGTCGAGAAACTGCATCCCGTCGCAACCTGCTTTCCTCCGTGGAGGATGATCCAGGTGCCTTTGTGGGTGAGCTTGCCCGCCTTGTCGTAGCGGGGCTTTCTTTCAAAGAGGCGGGGTTCTTCGACTTCTCTCGGCATCCTTCCAGCCACTCCTTTATCATCGATCTGGTCGTGAACTTGTTCTTTCCGAGCATCAGGAATCCGAGGTCGCCCCGATCCCACGCGCCGCGAATGGTCTTTTCCTTGATGTTTCGGCTCGGCGTTCCCGGGGTGTCCTCTCCAACATAGAGCTGACCTCCCAGCTCAGGCAGACAGAGCACCTCGAGTACGTTCAGTGGCGCGTCCGGCGAAGGATCCCTGACCACACGCACGGGCACATTCGCCTTCGGGTCCAGCGCCCGCCGGATGTCATCCAATGCCGCCAGCGCGTCCTCCTGATCGCGCACCTGGCGATTGACCAGATCTTCGAACTCCGCCATCACCCGGTTCACCTCGCGGTCGACCTTGGTGATGAAGGCTCCGTCGGGATCATCGGGGCCGTCGTCCTCGGTCAGGCCACGCGCTGCCAGATAACGGTCCCAGTTTTCCAACTGCTCCTCAACCTCGCGGCGCTGCTCTTCGCGATCGGCGACGTACTCCTGCTCGTTGCGCTCGGCAGCCTGCAGGCGGTCAATCCAGGGCTTGAGGCTGATGATGTTGTGGTCACTGCTCACGGACACCTCCGTTGTATCCTGTCATTCAACCCGGCAACCTATCGCCGGCGCCTTAACGCTGCGCTGACGGGTTCGGTGAATCCTTTGTGAAATCCCCCTTATCCGAACGCGTGGCCAGTGTCCGGGGGATTTCTGCAGATTGCGCCAGCGCGAACTGGAGGGGCTTGCCGTGATCGAGAACGGCGGCCACCACCGCTTCGCCGGAGATCTCGCCCTTGTCAGCAAGCTCCTCAGCAAGGCGCTCGATGACGTCGCGATAGCGTTCCACAAGCTGGCTCGCGCGCAGAAGCTGCTCGTGCAATATCGCATCGACTTCGGGTTCGAGACGGTGACGGCGCAGCGACATGTCCGCTCCATACCCGTCCGACATCAGGCTAGCGCCGAAGCCGGCGACCGCGAGCATGTGCAAGGCGGCATCGGTGGCTTGCTGCAGGTCATGAGCGGCACCGTCGCAGTGATCACCGATGAGCAGCGTCTCGGCCGCAACGGATCCGAGATAGATCGCGATCTCGTTCTGCCACCAGGCCTTGCTCTTGCGCTCTCCGAACTTCCCGGAGAACTCGGCGTAGCCAGCCGCCTGCGCCGCGACGTTGGCGAACACTTGCTTGTGGACGACGATGTTCTTGAGATCGCGGTGACCGAGAGCAATGCCCACCACTGCGTGGCCAAGTTCATGAATGGCGGTCTCCAGACGCTGCTCGCGCGACAGAGGACGCATTTCCGGCATCGATGCGGAGACATGCTCAACGCTGACCGGCACCTGCTTGCGGCGCGCAATACGGCGGGCATCGCGAGCGATGCGCTCCAGATCTGCGCCGGAGAACCCTTCCGCGCGGGCGACGACGGCCGACACGTCGACGGCTGCCTGCAGATGATATTGCAGGATCGCCGAGCGCGCGGCAGCGTCCGGCAGCTCGATGGAGATGTGGCGGTCGAGACGGCCCGGGCGCAGCAACGCAGCGTCAATGTTGCCGGGATGGTTCGTTGCACCGATGACGATCACCCCGGGGCGATCGATGGCGCCGTCGAGGCATTCCAGCAGACCGTTGACGACACCACGATTCCAGTCGTCGTAGGAGGCCTTGCCCAGCGATCCACGCTGCGGGAAGTTGTCGATCTCGTCGATGAGGACGACGGCCGGCGAGTTCTCGCGAGCTTCCTTGAAAGCGTCACGCATCGCGCGCAACAGGCTTCCCTGGTGACCGTCACGCGTGCCGAGCCAGGTCGAATAACTGCCGACGACAAGGTGCGCGCCGAGGCTTTTCGCCAGCGCACGGGCGAACGTCGTCTTGCCGCAGCCGGGCGGGCCGGACAGGAGCAAGCCGGAATCCACGTCGTCCCACGCGATGATGCTCGCATCGTAGTCTTCGAGGTCGCGCTTCAGCTCCATTCCCCATTCCTTCGCGGAGCCGTAGCCGTGGAGATCCTCCAGACGCGGACCGTCTTCGGACTTCTGCGGAACGACAGCGGCGACAGCCTGCTCAGGCGCTGGAATTGCGCGCATGCGCTGCAGGACATTCTTCACGCCGCGACCGGTCTTGCGGAGCACCAGACGGACTTCGGCGGGCAACGACATGATCTCGGCAGCCTCGTCCACGGTGACCTCGGTGGCCGTGACTTCCGTGATCGCGCGCTGCACGAGCGCCATGTCCAGATTGGCGACGTCGATGAAGGCATCGGCGATGGCGGACGTGCGCGAAGCAAGGACAGCCTCCTTGTCGCCGCGTCGGCAGATGAAGACCGAGCGGAAGTTGGCGAAGTGCACCGTCGTCCATGGATCATCCTTGTTCGGAATGACCTTGTCGTTCACCTTGCGCGGGGTGATTTCGAACGTGTCCGCGCGGTAGTCGTTGCGGCGGGAGAAGTCATATTCGTCCTCGCCTTCGCTCTCTGTCGCCATTGCCTTGAGGATGTCGTAGGCCGCCTGCTGCCAGTGACCTGCACCATCGTCGCCCGGAATGGCGACGAGGAGCACGAAGGCGCGGCTACCGCGATATGGACGCAGCGCGCGCTGCAGATGGTACTCGGCGATCCAGCGGTCGATGGACTTCGTTTCGTCGGACATGTGTCACCCACGTTTGTTGATGGAAAAGCGGTTCGGTGGGTTGATGAGATTCAGTTCCGGCACTCTTCACAGATAGCGAAGACGTAGCCAGGGTGGACTCGTGCGCGGTGGCTGCCGCACTCGGAACAGATGTGCCACGACATCGACGAATAGCCCTCGGCCATCTTCAGAGCGCGCCAGTTTTGGTCAATCGACACAGAGTGCTTGTCAAAGTCGACGGAGAGCCAGCCTCCGGGATTAGCGGAGATGTTCGTGAAGACGATACCGCGGAACTCTCGCTGAGCCTTGAAGAGAAGCTCCTGAGCCATCGCGCGCCAGCCCTTGGGAAGAAGGTCGAGGTCGATGGTCATTCGTCGGTCTCCTTCATGGCGGGAAGATAGAAATTCCAGTCGGCGATGGCATCCTCGATCATGCGCTTCCGGCGCTTGGACAACCCATCGTGCCGATAACGGAAGTGCGAGATCAGCCAACCCGGCGCGCGCTCCTCGAACCCGGTGAACTCGATGTCGTGAAGGAAGCCTTTTTCGTGAAGCGCGGCGAGCATCCGTTCGATGAACGGTTCCATTTCAGCCCTGACCAAGATTCGGTCGGCAGCAGGAACGGCATCTCTGTGTCGAGCGAAGAGAGCGTCACGCCATGCGGTGTCAGAGTTAGACATCACTTCATCCCTTCCGTCAGTTCCCGGAACGTCGACGGCGCGAACCGAACGTCCGGCATGTCGACACCCACGTCGCGCGATCTCCCGATGCCAGGCAGCGCGCCATGAGCGTGGCCGTAGAAATGGTAGCCACCGTTGCGTTCCCACTGCCAGGACCGCTGGGCGTAGTGCGCTAGGACAAGCTTGTGGCCTTCGTCTTCGACAAAGATGAAACCTTCAGGACGCTTGTCCCACGGCAGGCCGGCGATCGTCGGATGCAGCTCGCCATGGCGGAGGTCATGGTTGCCAATGCACAGGCGCTTGCGGCCATTGAGGCGGCTGAAGATCCAGCGGATCTTGTGGGCCTTCTCGTTCAGACTGAAGGCGAAGTCGCCGAGGTGGTAGACGATGTCCTCCTGGCCGACGACGAGGTTCCACTGCTGGATCAGGTGCTCATCGTGCTCCTCGATCGACCGAAAAGGACGGTTCGAGAGCTGCAGAATGTTGTCGTGGAGGAAGTGGGTGTCGGAAATGTAGAACTTGCGGACGAAGGACATGTGGGAACTCCTAAAACACAGACACAGAAGAGCGGCCGCCTCGTGGGCGGTGTCAGGCTATTCGGGCTATGAGGAGTTCCATGATCATGTTGACGTTGTTTCCTTTATCCGGGACAAGACTTAGCAGGACCCGGATGGGTTGTGAGCCCCTCGTGTACCGGATCCTGCGGAAGTGGTAAACGGCAATTTAACGGATGTATCCGTTATCTATACCCGCCCAGCATCAGTGTGCGGATCGATAGCTTCTGACCACAGTAGTCGCTGAACTGCTCGCGCAGGACCGCATGGAGATCCTCCTTGGTCTTCCATTTGCGGTCGAATTTCTCCGCCGTGACAAGTTCGAATTCGGATATCAGATCCTTCGCGTGAACTCGGAGCCAGCGCTTTTCCTCGTCCTCACGCTCTCGAGCCATTTCCCGGATCCTCTCCTCTTCGGTCATGTTCATTTTGTGCCGGATCATCGAGACCATCGAGCGCATAGCACGATCGCCGATCTCGCCATCTCGATAGAGTTTTCTGTTGCTGTAGACGGCGAGCGTGGCTTCGTCGTTCATCTTCTTCCGGATGCGCTCGCGAAGGATGGGATCTGCGACGTCGGAGAGCGAACGAACGCCCGACAAGAAGGCCTGAGGATTCTCAACTTCATCGGCATCGGACTCCTGTCCGCTAGTATCGAGCAGCTCTTCCAGCTTGTCCTGGTAGTCGACCATGTAGTTCGCAGAAGCGACCATGTGCTGCGGCCGGCCATCAGCAAGATCGTTCGCCCAGGTTTGCCTCCACATAAGCCACTCGGGCAGCCGTCGGCCATCCGCGATCACCTGCAGAGATGCGGTGAGGATGCCTTTCAAAGTTTCATCTGCGCGGGCGACGTTCGGAAACCTTCCGCCTCTAATGCTGCCGATGATGTGTTCGAACTGGCTCCTCGTCCGGCCGGGATCCTTGCTGGCAGAGTAGGTCGAGAAGAGGTTCGCAAGCCTCTTGCCTTCTTCCTTTGCCTCGTTCGAGAGCAAGAAGCGGAGGCGCGGGCGAACTTCATGGAAATCAATGGTCTCGGTCATGCGGCGTACTCCATGGCTCCTGCAATGTGATTCGAGAGGCGCTTGGCAAGCTCCATCGCATCACCTTCTGAAATCCTCTTCCGGAAGATCATGTGATCTTCGGTTCCTTCCAGCCGCCATTGCACTTTCAAGGTCTTCTCCTGCTCACCACTCCAGGCCCGATAGCATTGGATCGGATCGAGAACCATTTCCTCGATCGCATCGATCGTCGTCAGCGTGTCGTTGAGGGTAAGCCTGATCTCGCTGCAGGAGTCGAAGAGCGCCGCGGGAGCCTGCTGAACTGGGGGATTCGCGAGCGAGGCGACGACCGGCTTCGCTTCATCGCCCCATACGCGCTCACGGCGCGCGGCCTCGCCAACGTTGGCGATCTCGATCCTTTCCTGCTTGCTCCTGCTGAGCAAATCCGGGTCCTCTGCCTCTTCCTGGACAAAGCCCCATGCGGCAGCGTCTGGGCCGAGCCTGTCGATTTGCTCGCGGAGGCTCTCACCGCGGAAGATGCGGCTGTGGTATCCCTCCGAGATCGGCTCGCCGCTCAGCATTTCGTTGACGGCGGCCGTCCAGAGCCGAAACAGGACCTGATGGCTCAGATTGACATATGAGGTGTCGGTAGCGACGAGCTGATTGATGGCTTTCAACCAGATGTCCGATCGGACACGATATTCTTCAACATCCGTGCCGCCGAACTGCTTAATCCCGGCGCCGTCGTAGCTGGCGCGGATGCGGCGGTGGTCGGGAGCAGCGAGCGTGAGCTCGAACTCGACTTCGATGATCGGATTGCCCCGAGTTGTCCCTTTGACCGGATTGACCGAGATCTTGAAGGCCTGAATGCGCTCGAAGTCCCGCGCGACGTTCTCAAGCATCCGAGTGCGCAACTTGCCACTGTGGATGCTGCCATCTTTTTCACGAGGGAAGCCGACCCATGTGCCGATCTCGTCAACGCTGGCGGTCACTACGACGATGTTGTTCTCCCCCGGGATCCACACACGTCCGGACTCCCGGACCTTCGCCAGGAGGACACGGTAGAGCGGTTGCGAGAATTTGCATTTCATCTTCGGTAGCGCCGCAAGTTCGAGATATGCGAACTCCCGCTTCTCGGTCATGATCCTGCGCATGGGATCCGGCAGGCCGAAGTGGATGATCTCGACGTCGTTTCTGCTGGAGAGCCAGGAGACAAGCAGCGGCACCTGTTCATAGCGCTGGCCGTCGTCCGTGCCGAAGGACACCGTGTTCTTCAGCAGGCGCCCCAATGATGCCTTAACGGCATTCCGGCGAGCGTCCGCACCGAAGTAGTGCAGGACATGCGACATCGGAATCGTGTGCATATCGGCGGTCAGACTTCGGTCGGCTTCATATGCCGAGGACAGAAGCAGATCGTGCAGCGCGGCATCGTCCGATGTCAGGGTCGAGTTCCCGTCGACCGTCATTCCCCTCAGAAGCTCAATCGGCCTCGGGGACTCCGGAGCGATGCGTTCGAGGTTGCTCGGCTTCGCGAGCGCGGTTGAAATGGAGCCGCGCGGCTTCGGTCTGAAATTCTGACGGTGTGGTCTCATGTGTCGTCCTCCTGCAACTATGATTGTCGCCGGCCGAGACCCGCGCAACGTCTTCGTCCAGTTTTTCTCTCCAAGTGGACGAAGACGGGAGCATGGACGAGAACCTGTGGAAAGGTCGGGATTTTTGAGACGAAGACGTATTTCAGTCGATGCTAAAGCCGGGATTTTTGAGACGAAAACAAAATGGACAAATCCTTGGGTCGTAGGGGCTGTAGGCCAGTCCAAATTGTCAACTCTGGACAACTCTAAGAGAGGTTGCGTGCGCGCGTGCTCGTGGGTCATTACCGCCGCGATGTCTGGATGGGCTTACCACCCTCCACGATGGGAAAAACCTAACGGTTCTCGTGAGCGCTACGCTCGACCAGCTACCGCGTTTCCACCTACCAGAGTAGTGCCGGCCGTTTTGTACCTTGCAGCGCCATGCCCGATCTTTTTCGTAGTGCAGGTTAGTGCGGAAAGGAGGGAGCCGTGCCGAGGATTGCTAATCCGAGAAATGAGGCTGGTCGTAGCAGGACAGAGGCGTATCGCGAAGCTCAGGCGGCTCTGGGCGCTCAAGACACGAAGGGTCGCCCCGAAGCATCGGACGTTGACCGGGCGCTGGCGGGCGCCGTTGCGGTGTTCTGTGGCCTTGGTCGTCCGTCTTCTGAGATGCAGGGCATCATCCGCCTGGCGAAGGACATCCTGAAGCAGCGAGGCTTTGACACGCGCGAGACGAAGCTGAAGATCCAGTCTAGGATTCTCCTTCGTTCCGATCTTCATCAGCTTCGCGAAATTCACCGTTCCGGGTCTTCGGAGGCACCGGCGGGAGCATCACTATGATCGAGTCAGATTCCTCTCCGTCCCCACATTACTTCGCAGTTGCGAATCAGGAATCTCCGGACTTCCGTAGTGACGACCCGATCACAACAACCGTCACGATCCGTCTTGGACCGATGCTGAAGTTCCGCACGCCGACGCACCACCACGCCGCAAAGCGATAAAGGCCGCCCTGGAATCCCTGAAGATCGGGGCGGATCGGGATGCGGACTACGCCCGGACACAAAACGGCGAAGGATTCAGCAAGTCCAATTCCTCGTCCGGCCACATGCTGAGCCAAGCGACGATCGAACGGGAAATGCAAGACGACCAGCTCGCCGAACGAATCTTGCGCATGGCGGCCCGATATAGGCGCCAAGTGCTCCGATTCAGGCAGATGGATCTTCTTTGACGACCTGCGGCGATGTCGAAGCACATCATCCTCCATGAACAGTCATGTTCGTATCTCCTTTGGCTCCGGCCGGGCACTGCTCGGCCATTTTTCGTTGTGCGGTTCTCGCCGGTGATCAATCATCGCTCTGGAAGGACGACAGGATGAACATTGAAACACTTCCGGAATACGCATCAGCCACGTGCCGCGAACCGACGTTCGTCCACATCGGCCAAGTGTGGGAGATGGAAATCCTCGCCCGGGTGTTCGGGGTTCTCGGCTGCACGAACCTGATCGTTTCCGACGGGCTTTCGTTCCTCGCCGATCGGCTAGTGCATGGTGCCCGCCACGAATCCTTCGTCCACATCTCCGACCAGGATGATGACCACAGTGACGTCGACATCGGCGAACACCTGCTTGACGATCTGCGGGACGGCTGCGCGCAGCTTGCGGTCGCCATTGCCAAGGATCAGTGCTCTGCTGCGCCACGAATTCTTAGAACAGCAGCCGACCACGCCTCGAACTTCTGTCGCGAGATCTGCCAACTGAGCTGATCTGCTTTACGAAGGATTCAACTACGGTCCTGTATCACGGAGGAAACCGTTATAGGATTCAACGATGCGCTTTATCGAACTTTTCGCTGGAATTGGCGGCCTTGGCCTCGGCCTGGAACAGGCAGGTCTCCAAATGGTGACGGGCTATGAGAAGTGGGACAAGGCCATCGACGTTTGGCAGTGGAACAACAAGTCCAGGGCATACCAGATCGACCTTGGTGACGTCGCGGCAGCATCCCTCCACATTATGGGTGCCAATCCTCGGGTGATCGTGGGAGGGCCGCCATGTCAGGACTTTTCCGAAGCGGGAAAGGGAGTCCTCGGCGAGAATGCCGCGATGACCCAAGCCTACGCTATGATAGTTGCGATCGTCAGGCCGGAATGGTTCATCTTCGAAAACACGAGACGGGCACCATTGTCTTTGAACTATAGGCAAGCCCGGGCGATCTGGAAGAGATCTGGTTACGGTCTTACGGAGATCCAACTCGACGCATCATATTATGGCACGCCACAATCCCGAAAGCGCTTCTTCTGCATTGGCCGGCTTGGTGAGCACGATCAGTTCCTGGAATCCGCGATTGTCAGCGCAGCGTCGAAGACACCAACCACGGTTCGGTCGGTGCTGGATCCCGACCGCTTCACGGAGGATGCAGAACTTATTCGAAGGACCGGCTTTTTTGCGAGACCTTACACCGGCGGAAGAGGTGTTCATCGTCTCGACAAGCCTGGTCCGACCATCATCCGAACGTCCACGGGCAAGCCGAATACTGCTTACAAGAAGGATCCGCACCCCGACGATCACATCCGATGGGACGTCGCGTTTCAACTGACTGCTGGTCAGGCGATGAGGATTCAGGGCTTTCCTCATGACTTCGTCGTCGTGGGGGCGAGAAGGCTCGCGAAGGGAAAGGATTCTTATGCGGAGCGTGACACGATGCAGATGATCGCCAACGCTGTGCCTCCGCCGCTGGCCGAGAAGATCGGCGAAGTCATCCTCGCCAGGGCTGAAGGACGATCGATCCCCGCCATTGACCCGAGATTCGAGAAGTTCCTGCAGGACCATCCCGACAAGGATTTCACTCCGGCGAGCATTTCCAACGTCAAGTCGCGTGTGAACCGCGCCAGGCGCCTGCTGCACGGTCGAACATATGCCGACATCGCCCTCGAACTCGCCGAGCTGGAAGACACGGTCGAGTTCGCCACTCTTGATGTGCGGCAGAAGTCCGACCTTCGGGCCGCGCTGCGCCTCTATCACGAATACATGTCCGACCGGCCGCTTTCAAAATATGCCCGAAAGATCCTGAAGAAGGGAGAGATTCCCAAGTCGGTCATGCCGGATTTCGGCCGGCGCCCTCACGCTGCCGAAACCACGCCGACAGACGTGGTACCATCCGAGTCCTCTGGCACCAAGAAGTTCCGAAAGCGCTACGTCCCAAGTCCGGAGGAGGAAGCGAATTATTCGGAACTCGACACCGCCCCGGATCTCGATCCCCGTCACGAGCCGGACGTAAAGCCCTCCGACAGCGACCGCCTAAAGAACGACGAATAACGCTTGGTACTTTCTGCCGGCCGACTCACTATTCCGGTTCAGGGGGATGGGAGACCTCGGGAATAACAGCGGCGGTGCAGCGGCAGGAAGCCCGGGAAGTGAAAGGCGGGGCTCGGTCAGCCCCTGCTTGTCCTACGCATGCCTGATGCGTGTTTTCGGCGCGTCCTGGAGGAGAAGCGAACCCAAAGCCCCTTAAGGGCAGCATACGACCGCCCTCTCGGAAATTTCGCACGTGGGGAGCAACCGCGACTTTGCAGCTCTTCACGAAGGACTCCATGACGACTCAAATTCGGAAAAAGCCGACATTGAAGGCTGAAATGTCGACTATTTCCGACACGAAGGTGAGATAGCTCACGCACGCCGCTCTGGTGTACAACTGTTTCCACCCTGCGGAGACCGCACCATCCGCGATCTTTGAAAAGAAGATCCTCTTGGCAGCCCTCGATCGACAGAACATGACGATGGCCGATCTCGACCGGTGCCGCGAAGCCTACTTTGAGTTCAAGTGGGCGTTCCCGACGATCGAAATGGAAAAGGCTGCCTCCGGTAGACAGCCTTTTGATGTCGCGCCACTTCGACCACGAACCCTCGCAGTCAATGAACTGCCTCCATGAGGCTTGCCCTAAGGGAAATCTATCGAGCGCGGGGTCCATCTCCACTCCCACATGATCGTCGCCGGCGGCGAGCGATGCAAGAGCGCCCGCAAGTCGCCGAACATCAGGAACTACGACGCCGAACTTCGCGACACGAGGTCGATTGACAGACTTTCCTGTCCAATCCTTTGCAGAGCTTCGAGAGCTTCGAGAGCTTCGAGAGCTTCGAGAGCTTCGAGAGCTTCGAGAGCTTCGAGAGCTTCGGTACTTAGCCGTGCGTCGTCCACCTGTTCCTGCGTGCGTCTCGTGCGGTCGCGACCACGATTTCGAGAGCGGCCATCCTCCATGTCCGGTAGTGGCAGTTTTTCAGCCAACGATCATCCCGCCCACGGCGTGTGCGTATGACCCATCGAAGACAGTGATCTAACTCAGGTCGCACAGATTAGTGCGGATGCTGACTTCCCGGTCAATGTCGCTGCGATGCATCGAGTGGGTCTCTTTGGACTGGTATCTGATTCCGAAGAGCCGGATGCCGTCACGCTCAATGACAAGGATGAGCAAGAGTGAGAACAGCAGGACTCACGTTGCAGCAGATACGGGAGACCTGGTGGCCGTTTCGTCGAACTCCAGCGATGGCGCCGCCACACGCACTCGACGGCTTCCCTCGGGCCAAAGCATAGCCTCCCAGTCCCATGCCACATCCTTCATGACGGCGAAGAGTGCTAGTCCGATCGATTGCGCCAGCCTCGGCGGAACAGCGTTGCCAATCTGATCGGCAACTGCCTGCTTACCCCCAGTGAATTGCCAGTCGTCGTCGAAGTCCTGAAGACGAGCGCGCATGCGCGCGGTCAGCGCGGGCATGAACCCCGGTTTCGAAGCCTGTTCCTGCGTCGGCGCCGAGTCGGGCAGGCCGGCGATGTCGACGCATTTCGCGCCCCAGCGAGCAGCTTCCTTCTCCCTTGGCAGGCCACGTCTCGTGACGATCGTGGAGGCGAGCGCGCCGTGAGCAACCACGTTGCCTTCGCGGTCCAGAATACGTTGTTCGCGTCGTGCTCGAGCCCACTCGTGGGCTCCCGTCCATCCGTTTGCAGCCATCAGATCAACGAGCGCGGTGCCTATGTCGAGGCGGCGCCCGGGGAAAGTTGGCGGCATCCTGAAGGCCCCTTCGAGATCGTTCCGCACGCCAATGATTAGCACGCGGCTGCGCTCCTGGGCGATGCCATAGTCTTCGGCTTTCGTCCTGTGGATCTCCACGTGATAGCCGGCCTTTCTGAAGCCTCGCAGGAAGTTTGCGACATGATCGGCATGTCGCGCGTGCAGCAATCCATCCACGTTTTCGAACAGAAATGCGCGAGGCGAGACCTCGGATACGATCCTGACTGCGTCGGGAAGCAAATCCCGGGGATCATCCCTGCCCAGGCCGTATCCGTCGGAGGAGTAGGGCTGGCAGGGGACCCCTCCGGCCAGCAGATCAATGTCCATGCGCCGATAGGGTTTGAAGTCGACCTCGCGGATGTCAGCCTCGACCACGTTCCAGTCCGGCCTGTTCATCCTGAGTGTCGCGGCAGCGTTTCTCTCATACTCGAACAGGGCAACATGATCGAAGCCGGCCCTTTCCAGCCCGATGGCCATGCCTCCGGCCCCGGCACATATTTCAATGGCCTTCAGCCGATGGTGTGCGGGCGGCGGCGTGCGGACATTGCGCAGTTCCGGCTTGTAGGCGCTGGGCGAGCGTCCCGTGAATGTTTGCAGGGCGACGAGGTCGGGATGACGATGCGCTTTGTTTCTCGGGGCGGCCAGGGTCCCCTCTTCGAGACTCTTCAGCGCTTCGTGCGCGACGGCGAATTCTTCTCCCGGATTGCCGTGCTTGCTCGGGGCGACCACATCGTCGCGCACACCAAACAAGGATTCGAATGCTCTCCGTATCTGCGCCGCTCCTTGGCGGACATCATCCGATACCATCGCCTTTGGATCGTTCATGAGTCCTTCGGAGAAGGCATAGAGTATGTCCTTGAAGTTGCCGACGGCCTCGGCGGTATTCTTGCGCGCCGCAGTCGCCAGTTTTTTTCCGTTCCGCTCCGCCAGGAGCTGATGCGGGGTGAGGGCTGCCTCCCTGATGCGTTTGCGGATGCGAGATATCTCCTTGGTGTCGATCCGGGCGCCGATCTCCATTCGCTCCAGAACTTCCTTGCGTGTATCGTCGTCGGCCGCGACCAGGGCCTTGACGACAGGAAACGACGCCCGTGAGGTCTCGAGCAATTGCTCTCTGCCCTTCAAGGTGGTCCGGAACCGCGCATAGGTCGACAATTCGGTGGCTGGCATATTGCAGGTGACGCGCAGGAACTCGCGGGCTTCGCGTTCGGTTGTTGCCATGGCGAGCTTCTCAACTTCCGCTGCCATGTCAAGGATCCGTGTCGTCATCTGCTTTTGCAGCGCGATGATCCGCTTCTTTGCCGCTGCCAGTGCTTCTGCCTTAAGATTCATGATGTCCTGCAACGCTCACATTACCTACGGTGTCTCGTACCGGTACAGGTCTTAAGAGCCCGGGAAGGGATTCATTCAAATGCGCTTGAAACGCGCTTTCAGCCGGTTCCAGCCAAGCCGAACGACAATCCGCGCCGTGAAATAACGGAACCAGGAGCTGAAATGGCTATCGTCCATCCGATGATATCTTTGCCTCTCTATACCATCAGATGTTCACAGGACAGGATTCGTGATCGAGGCCGCTGTCCGTGCGAACGTCATAGCCGATCTACCGGAAGGCTAGGAGGCGGGCTAAGTCGTGGCGCTCTACATGAGTTCTGGGGGTGGTTCTGGCGCAGTCGAGGGGTGGCTGCAGCCTTGTTCGCCGCAGGACAAACGCCTTGATTTCAACCCTCGGGCTCGATAACCGAATCCCATGAAATCAACATCACTTTGAGAGCGACCGCGGACTCCGGGACAGGCATGGGTATCCGGAGTTCCCCCGTCGTCTCGAAATCATCATGGGGCGGGAAATGATTAGTATTTGGGATCTCGGCACATACGACGTAGACGTGCAAGATTACCTCAAGCTCCATCAAGAGACCATAAGGCTCTATCGGGAGAGAGCACTGGAGTTAGACAAAATCGAGCCGCCGATAGATCTCCAGGAACGAATTCGCTTCCAGAGGCCCACGAACGAACACTACCCAGCATACATGGAAGCCCGGGATGGGCTGGCACCCATTCTGGAGTCGAAGAGCTTTCGAGCCTTCCACTACACTCGGATGACCGATGGTGAGGTTGAGAGAATCCTGCGCGCCGGGATCCGAATGACATCGCTCGATCTTCTGAACGAGAGGCTGCAAGCGGCTGTCGAAGAAAAACTCCTAGAGCGAGAGGTCGCGGAGACAATTTATCGGTCGAGCGCGCTCCATTCGCCCCACGAATATGGCGACCGTCGAGGGTTCTGGACAACGGCTTGCCCGATTGATGTCACGGATTCTGCCGTCGATATGCTGGTCGGCCACTGGGGAGGAGAGTCCTCATATTTCCCGTTCATGGGTGGAACCGAGGACGAGGCCATGCTGGCTGCGATCCAAGGCATCGGCCGCGGACGAATACTCGAAATTGAAGTTCCCATGTCGTCCACCCAAAGCGTCGGTTCGCACTCCGCGACGAAGACGATGTTCGATGTCGTGGAACGTTCGTTCGGCCACGAGAACTCATTGGCGCTCGACTTCAACTCACTCGAGCCTCTGCCGCCATCTGTGATCAAACGGGTAATCTCTGAAGGCGAGGACGAATTTCATGATGTGGCGGGCGCGTTCGGTTACGAAGCCTCCTAGATCGCCGGGACCTTGATCAATGAAAGACAACGTGGAAGTGTCCGCTACCTTCCAGGGTAGGAGCCAGCGACGGACATGGACGGCGAAAATCTCGAAGACGATGGCTACCTCAAGGTAGAGACGATCTTCAGCAAGCATCCGGAGGCATCGCACGTCCTCGACTTCGCAGTCGTCCTGAGACGATATCCTGAAGACGATGACATCCCCGGACCAGCTCTCGCACACCTCAAAGGCTTTTTCTTCCAACCTGGTTATCTCCCGGATGATGACGATGACGAAGGGTATTTCGATGTCTTCGACGAGCGGAGCCAACACGCCGCCATAGGGTATCGCATCCTCGTGAACGACCGGAATCTCGTGGCGAAAGCATTGAAGAAAGATGCCGATTTGAACGAGCTCGACGCGGTGGCGTATCTCGAGCGACTGTGGGTGAACCCGTCCTTGCGAGGACACGGCATCGCCCACCGGCTTCTCCGCGAAGCCCAGCATGTCCTCGGTCGCCCTGGGCTTCTCGTCATGATGAAGGCACACCCTGACGATTTCGATGAAGGTGCCAATCAGAAGCTCGCCGCCTACTATCAATCAGAAAAGCAACTGCGCTTCCATCAGGTTTCGAAGGAGCACGAGGGGTGGCTAGTCGCCGCGTGGCAGGATCCTACCGTCGACAAAGAGGACGAGAGCTTCCTTGATCTTGATGTCAGAGAAACTCCCGCAATCGACGAGAATGAGTAGTGGACAGATCATCTTCTGAATAGCCAGCCTAGCAGGCCCCGGCGCGGTGGCGGCGCGGTCTCGCGGGTCGGAGGAGTCTCGACTTCTTCTTTGTTCCAGTCATCGAGAAACCGACCCATCCGCTTGGTGTCTTCCCGTTTCCTGTCGGCCGTGATCCGCGCGATATCGGCCGCGAGCATGTCTTCATACAGCTCCGAGGCTGTAGTATGGTTAGATGGTTCTCCCCAGAGTTCCTTCATCCACCTGCGATCGGTTGCCCCGAGAAGGGGCAAGCATTCGCAGCCTATTCGATGATAGGCCAGATCGAGCGATGCAAGCCGGGCGTAAGGGATGCGCTCTATGTAACCGTAATCCGTGTAGCTCCACATTGCCGCCAGGTGGTGCAGTTCCCTGAGCAGATTCTCGTAGTCCGTCTTCTCCCTCCGTGCCTTCCTGATCTTAGTCCGGAGAGCAATCGCCATCTCCCGCCACGCTGCCGGGAGCGGCAGGTGGCGGCGGGCCATAGCATAACGCTCATCGGGATCGTCCTTGATGCGATCGAGGGCGTCTGCCCAGAACTCACCATTCTCAGGTGCCGGACCCGGTGCCTGAGCAGCAAAGCTTCCATCCGGCTCATGCCGACCGACCACTTCCCATATGCCGCGGTCGAGCGCACGGGCCTCTTCGTTGGTTGTCGTTTCGATCCACAGCATCCACGCTGTCATAGAAAGCTCGCCTGAACGGGTTCGCCTTCCTTTGAAACGATGCTGGATCCGTAGGGCTCCCGCGATGTGATCATGATTGCATCGTCCGGTGCCGGGCGCGCGAGATGCTGCGCTTCTTCCCAAGGCGCTTTCATCCAGACATCTGTCTCTTCCTTCGTCAGTAGCAGGACGGGCATCGCCTTGAAGTGGACTGGCTTCACGATGTCATTCGGGCTGGTCGTCAGGAAGCCGTAAAGGTGGTCCGTCGTCAGTCCATCCTTGACCTTGCGAACGCTCGTCCACTGCGGGACGTGGATTCCGGCGAAGAACATGAGTTCCTTGCTTTCATCTCTCCCGAACCAGGCATTCGGAACTCTCCCTCCCGGCTCCTGGCTTTCCGGATCAGGCTCGGCAAAAGTTGTCACGGGTACGATGCATCGGTGCTCGATGCCGAACCATTGCCTCCAGTGCCTGAGGTTAAGCTTCCGGACGTTCGTCACCCCGCGATCGGGTTCCATCCGCACGAGTTCACCCATATCGAAAGCCTTGCCCTTTGCGGCAAGCTTGGCCGCCCGGCTTGCAGCAGCTTCTTCCTGGACGCGCACTGGAGATGGCAATCCCCAGCGGGCATGGACCAACTGCTTGCGGCCGCCCACGGTGTTGCGGACGATCGGACCCATCTGATCAGGGTTCATCTGATACCTCGGCATCAGGTTGATCATGCTTTCGGCATCGATCGCCCATTTTCGGACCCAGTCTACGTCGTCCATGCGGTAAAGATTGCACAAGGGGTACCTCCCGTGGGGTGGGACGCGCAACGTAGCCGACCAATTTGACGCTGCCAACATCCGCGGTCTGGAAAGCGCCGATGACCAGTCCCATGTCATGCGCATAGGAATTTAGGGAGGTTGCCATGCCAGAACCTGCCAATTGCGCGGGCGAGGATCCTGTTATCGAGATCCTGCCTCCGGGGAGGTCCTGCCGCGGAACCGTCGTCTGCGATAGTTGCCATCAACTTAAGAGCAGGGACGAGTTCGACCAGGATGGATTCGGCATCTGCGCCGAATGTATCGTTTCCGGTGTAGTAGCCATGGACATTGTGGCGCGGTTTCAGGATGACGACTAGGGAGAGGCTTGTTCACTGGGCACCGTCTGTCGCAGGCAGGGGAACCTCGTCCCGCATCGATCACCCGTGGCATCCACCAGTCGGTCACACCCGAGCGCCGACATCCGCCGCAACCGAGCGAACGTCACGCTGGCCCCATGCTTCTTGATGAGTTCAGTGCGAACGTAGCTCCCCGTCCTGCCGCAGGCCCGACACTCGACCTCGATGATGGGATCGCGCACCTGCCGGAGCGTGGCGGAAAGATCGAGTGGTTGCTTGGTCTTCTTCGGCACGTCGGCTCCATGGTGAAACGGTCGCGTCAATAATGATGTCCGGCGGCCGACGCAATCCTCTCCGGCAACAAAACTTTTTTCAATGAAGCCGGTCACTTACGAGATTCGGCTACGCTGCTGATTCATCGAGATAATCTTCGGCAAAACTGAATTTGTGGGACCTTATTCCTATTTTCCGCCGCCTTGACTCTTCTTTCATGAAGGAACAGAAGAGGAACATCAAGCATTGTCGACAGCATGATGCTGTCTTTTCGATCCACCGCGAACCGAAGGGATTCCGCGAACGATGTCGGCTGCCCGCGATCAAGTCCTTGCTGATTTGCGCGAACGTATCACCTCGATAGAGGGCGACTGCGTGAAGAAAGCGGGCTGTCTTCCGTTTGGGGTTCCTGACATCGATGCCGTCCTTCCCGGTGGAGGCCTGGCCCATGGTGCGCTACACGAATTCGCGGGCGGCGGCTCGGGTACGGTCGATGGAGCGGCTGCCGCGCTGTTCGCGGCCGGAATAGCGGCGCGCACGAAGGGCCGGATTGTCTGGTGTCTGACGCGACCGGATCTCTTCTTTCCGGCGCTGGCGCAAGCGGGACTGCATCCTCATAGGGTGATCTTCGTGGAGAGCGACAAGGAGGAGGATGTCGCCGCTAACATGGAGGAGGCGCTGTCATATGGCGGCCTGGGTGCCGTCGTCGGCGAGATGGTGAGGCTGCCGATGGTGGTGAGCCGACGACTTCAGCTTGTGGCGGAGCGATCCGGAACCATCGCATTGGCGGTGCGCCGATGGCGGCGTCAGACAGAGGCGAACGACTTCGGCCAGCCGACTGCCTCGACCACGAGGTGGAGGGTGAGCGTACTTCCGTCGGAAGAGCTCCCGGTGCCGGGGATTGGGAGACCCCGATGGTTTCTGGAGTTGATTAGATCGCGTGCGGGCGAGTGTGCTGTTTTTTACGTCGGAGCGTGTGATGACAAGGGTCGTATCCATATATCTTCCGGATCTGGCCACGGACAGGATCAGACGGGACGACCCCGCCATACCGGATGACCAGCCTATCGCGGTCATTGGGAGCAGCGGCTCCAAGCGGTGGGTGACGGCTGTCGATGCTGCAGCGAGGAAGATCGGCGTGCGTGTGGCCATGCCAGCCGCCAAGGCGCAGGCGATCTTTCGAGATTTGATGCTGGTGGATGCAAACCCCATTGCCGATGCCGCAGCGCTGGATCGCCTCGGGCTCTGGGCCCTCGGCCACTACTCTCCGATCGTTGCAGTCGACGGCGTTGACGGTCTCGTCCTCGATACCGAAGGAGCAGACCATCTACAGGGTGGCGAGCTCCCAATGATCACCGGGATCGTCAACATGTTCCGCGCTAGGAAGCTGACCGCCAAGGTCGCTATTGCCGACACCTGGGGCGCCGCGCATGCGTGCGTTCGTGCAATCAAGCGTGACACCGTGATCGTGCCCCGCGGCGAAATCGTGCGGGCCGTCGAGAAGCTGCCGATCTCGCTACTCCGGCTCCCCGAAAAGGTGGTGCACGATCTCCGTGTTCTTGGCTTCCAGTCCATCGGAGAGCTGGCGAACACGCCGAGGGCACCGCTGGCTCTTCGTTTCGGCCCCGAGGTCGGTCGCAGGTTGGATCAAATGTTTGGGCGCATGTCGGAGCCTATCGATCCGATACGCACAGCGGACTTGGTCGAAGTCTCGCGCTCATTCCAGGAACCCATCGGTGCCGCAGAGACCATCAACAAGTACGTCGGCAGGTTGGTCGTGCAGCTCGTCGCCGAACTGGAGCAGCGCGGCCTTGGCGCACGCCGGACGGATCTGATCGTGCACAAGGTCGACAATACGATCCAAGCCATCCGTGCGGGAACCGCCAAGCCCGCCCGCGATGTCGCCTGGCTGACCAAACTGTTCAAGGATCGGACGGAGAAGATCGAACCCGGCTTCGGCATCGAGAAGCTCACGCTTGTCGCCGTGTCTGCGGAGCCGCTGGCGGAAGAACAGAAGGCATCTTCACTCGTCGAGGAAGAGAAGAGCGATGTCACCCCGCTGATCGACATCTTCGCGAACCGCGGTCAGCGCGTCTACCGCATCGCTCCCGTCGCGTCAGATGTCCCTGAGCGCAGCGTCTGCCGGGTATCTCCCGTTGCGGAAGAGGAGACCTCGAGCTGGGTCAATCACTGGAGGCGACCAGTCCGCCTGTTTGATCGGCCGGAGCTGATTCAGGCGATCGCCATGATGCCTGACTATCCTCCGGCTACGATCACATGGCGGGGCAAGCGTCATCGCGTGAAGCGCGCCGACGGCCCGGAGCGCGTGTTCGGCGAATGGTGGAAACGTCCGAATGAGCTTGAGGCCGTGAGGGATTACTTCGTCATCGAGGACGACGAAGGTCAGCGGTTCTGGATATTCCGATCCGGCGACGGTGTGGATCCGGACACGGGATCGCACAAGTGGTTCATGCACGGGGTCTTCGCATGAGGTATGCCGAGCTGCAGGTCACGACCCATTTCAGCTTCCTACGGGGCGCATCGTCCGCGCAGGAGCTGTTCCAAACTGCGAGGGATCTCGGCATAGAGGCCGTCGGTGTCGTCGACAGGAACTCCCTTGCGGGGATCGTGCGTGCGCTCGAGGCCTCCCGGGACACAGGCCCGCGTCTCGTCGTCGGTTGCCGCCTCGATCTGCAGGACGGCATGTCGATACTCGTCTATCCCACCGACAAGGCAGCCTACTCGCGTCTGACCCGGCTGATCACGCTAGGCAAGGGGAGAGGTGGCAAGAACAACTGCATTCTTCATCTCGATGATGTCACCCTCTACGCCGAAGGATTGGTCGGCATCCTTGTGCCGGACCTTCCCGACGACGTTTGCGCGGTACAGATGCGCAAGATGGCCGAGATCTTTGGCAGGTGGGCATATGTGGCTCTAAGCCTGCGACGGAGGCCGAACGATCAGATGCGGCTCCACGAGCTGTCGAACATGGCGGCGAAGATCCGCGTCAAAACCGTCGTCACCAACGATGTCCTTTTCCATGAGCCGTCGCGTCGGCAGCTCCAGGATGTCGTCACCTGCATCCGCACCAACACGACCATCGATGATGTCGGATTTGACAGGGAAAGGCACGCCGACCGCTACCTCAAGCCCCCCGAAGAGATGGAGCGCTTGTTCCCCAGGTATCCTGAAGCCCTGGCGCGAACGATGGAGATTGTCGAGCAGTGCAAGTTCTCTCTTGAGGAGCTGACCTACGAATATCCGGAGGAGGCGCTGATTGAGGGCATGGATGCCCAGCAGTCGCTCGAGGAGTGCGTCCGCGAATGCATTCCCATCCGCTATCCCGAGGGACTGCCGCAGAAGGTGCTTCGGTCGGTCAGGCACGAGCTCGATCTCATCAAAGAGATGAACTATGCGCCATACTTCCTGACCGTCTACAGCATCGTGCGTTTCGCCCGGCAGCAGGGCATCCTCTGTCAGGGACGCGGATCGGCGGCGAATTCCGCCATCTGCTACATCCTTGGCATCACTTCGATCGACCCTGAAACGAACGATCTCCTGTTCGAGCGTTTCGTCTCCAAGGAGCGCAACGAGCCGCCGGACATCGACGTCGATTTCGAGCACCAGCGGCGCGAGGAGGTCATCCAGTGGATTTACAAGACCTACGGCCGCGACAGGGCGGCGTTGGTCTGCACCGTAACCCGCTACCGGGCCAAGGGCGCGATCAAGGATGTCGGCAAGGCAATGGGGCTGCCCGAAGACGTGACCAAGGCGCTGTCGTCGGGCCTGTGGTCGTGGAGCGAAGAGATCACCGAGCGGAATGTGCGCGAGCTGAACCTGAATCCTGACGACTATCGTCTCGTGATGACGCTGCGCTTGGCGCGAGAGCTCATGGGCGCTCCACGGCATCTGGGCCAGCACGTCGGCGGCTTCGTTCTCACGCGCAGCCGCCTTGATGACCTCGTACCAATCGAGCCGGCAGCGATGGATGACCGCCAAGTGATCGAATGGGACAAGGACGACGTGGAGGCCTTGAAGATGATGAAGGTCGACGTGCTGGCGCTTGGCATGCTGACCTGCATGCAGAAGGCCTTCGACCTCATCAGGAAGCATAAAGGCGAAGACCTCGATCTCGCCAAGGTGCGGCAGGAGGACAGCGCGACCTACGCGATGATCCGTCGGGCAGACACGCTCGGAACATTCCAGGTGGAGAGCCGTGCGCAGATGGCGATGCTGCCGAGGCTCAAGCCGAGGACATTCTACGATCTCGTCGTCCAGGTCGCGATCGTGAGGCCAGGCCCCATACAGGGCGATATGGTCCATCCGTACTTGCGCCGCCGCGAAGGGAAGGAGCCTGTCGAATATCCGACAGAGGAACTCCGGGAGGTTCTAGGCAAGACGCTTGGGGTGCCGCTTTTTCAGGAGTCGGCGATGAAGGTCGCTATGGTTTGCGCGGGCTTCACCGCAGGCGAGGCGGATCAGCTTCGCAAGTCCATGGCCACGTTCAAGTTCACAGGCGGCGTGTCCAAGTTCCAGACCAAGCTGATCGACGGCATGGTCAACAACGGCTACTCTCGCGAATTCGCGGAGAAGACGTTCAAGCAGCTCGAGGGATTCGGAAGCTACGGATTCCCGGAGAGCCATGCAGCGTCGTTCGCCCTGATTGCGTACGCATCCTGCTTCATCAAGTGTCATTTCCCCGATGCATTCGCCGCCGCATTGATGAACTCGCTTCCGATGGGGTTTTACGCGCCGGCGCAGATCATCGCCGATGCGCGGAAGCATGGAGTCGAAGTCCGCCCCGTCTCTGTGGCTCACTCACGCTGGGACTGCACGTTGGAAGAAATCCCCGGCAGCGACCGTCATGCCATCCGGCTCGGGATGCGACAGGTCGATGGGCTTGCTGTAGCCGATGCTGCGAGGATCGTTGCCGCGCGAATGGAGCGTCCGTTCGAGAGTGTCGATGATGTCTGGCGGCGATCGGAAGTCCCGTCTGAAGCTCTCGTCCAGCTCGCAGAAGCGGATGCCTTCCGGCCCGCATTCGGTCTCGAGCGTCGTGATGCTTTGTGGGCGATAAAAGCCTTGCGCGACGAGCCTCTACCTCTGTTCGTGGCGGCGGCTGCGCGCGAGGAGAGGGCGGTAGCCGAGCAGCAGGAACCGGAGGTCGCCCTCAGGCAGATGACGGAAGGACACAACGTCGTCGAGGACTACGCCCACGTCGGCCTGACGCTGCGTGAGCATCCGATATCATTCCTCCGCCGAGATCTGGCTGCGCGGCGCATCGTCACCTGTGCCGAAGCGATGAACGCCCGCGACAAGAGCTGGCTGTGCGTCGCCGGACTTGTCCTCGTCCGGCAGAAGCCGGGCAGTGCCAAGGGCGTTATGTTCATCACCGTGGAGGACGAGACGGGCATCGCCAACATCGTCGTCTGGCCGTCGCTGTTCGAGAAGCGGCGCCGCGTCGTCCTCGGAGCAAGCATGATGGCGATCCAAGGCAAGATCCAGCGCGAGGGCGACGTTGTCCATCTCATAGCGCGGCAGCTTGAGGATCTCTCTGGCGACCTCTCGGCGCTGGCGGACCGCGACATCGAGTTCAAAAACCCCAGTGGCCGGGGCGACGAGTTCGCGCATGGCTCTCTGGGAGGAGGAGACTCGCGGGATCGGCCGAGGCCAGTGCCGGAGGCGCGGGACATCTTTGTGCGGGATCTTCATATCGATACGCTGAAGGTGAAGGCGAGGAATTTCCACTGAAACGGTCAAGCTATGGCGTCGATGCCGAAGCCGCCGGGTGGTCGAATTCGCGATAACGGGCTTCCTCGCTAGCACTCAGTCTGAACCGGGCTGTGCCATAATCGCTGGATACAAGAATCCCCCGGTCCGTGAGTTCATCGGTCAGCGTTCGCACTTCGGACACCGAAACGCCGAGGCCTGCCGAGATCTCTGCGATCGATGAGCCGGGATGACTCTTCACGAATCGCCGTACGAACATCTGATGCACACTCAGTCGCGGCTTGAGATCATAGTATCCGCTGGCAAGCCGTTCCTCATCGCGCCGATGTCGCTCAACGATTTCGCCCGCTGCCCAATCGCCAAGGGCGTGGAGCCGCTCGAGAACATGGCGCGCACGTTCGGCTTCCTCGAAGGGAAGATCTCTATGAGAGACGTAGTAGGCAGCCACGCCATTTGTGATAATCTTCTCGTCGGCAGATCCATCATGAACGAGAGCGGCAGGCGGATCGTTCGTGGTGACGACGTTGCGCCAGCCTGAAACCTTCACCAGCTTCTCGAAGTCCCAACTCTCGGTAATAGCGCCGACCATAGCCCAGCCCGGTTTGATTGCTGCTGGAAGCATAATAACCAGATCCCCATCCGGACCCTAGCTTTCTCTAGGGACGACATGGAATCCTTGTCAGTGCCCCGAGGGCTCGTATGTACGAGACCGAGACCCGCTTCACCTTCAGGGCTCCGATGAACCGTTAGATGGGCCGCGTGCCGATGAGGCAATAAGCTCGCGGACGGTGGCCTCCGCGCGCTCGAGACAGACGAGCGGACCCTCTGCGACCGTTGCACGGGGATTGCGATCACCTAGCTCAATGACGCGGTTGCTTCCGGGCGGGGTGATGACCGCGCAGTGGCTGAGAGGGCTGTAGATCGCAATGCGGTAGCCTTGATGCTCTCGAACCATGCTCGGCATGCTCAGCCAGCCTTCCGGCTCTTCAGCTCGTCGGCAACTGACTTCCGCAGCGCGTCCATGATATTCACAACGTTCGATGCTGGCGCCGCCTCCGACTTCTTGCCCTTGGAAGTCTTCCTCGGTTTCAGGGCCTTCTTCTTCTCCTCGATGAGCTTGAGCAGGCTCGTCTGGATCGGATCGCTGACCATGTCCGGGGACCAGTGCGCGGATTTCTGCTTGATGAGCTTCTGGACCAGCGGCACGAGGTCGGGATCTGCTTCGTCCTCGATGTCCTCGAAGTAGCTCTCTTCCGGCCGCACTTCGTCTCCGAAGCGAAGCGACCACAAGACGATGCCATCGCCGCGGGGTTCGAGGACCACTGCGCGCTCGCGGCGACCCATGACGAGTTTCGACACGCCCACGACGCTGTCCGACTTCATCGCATCCCTGATCACGGAGAAGGCCTCGTTACCGACGGGATCGTCCGGCATCAGATAGTGCGGTTTCTCCAGGTACACCCACTCGATGCTGTAGGCCGGCACGAACTTCTCGATGTCGATCGTCTTGACCGTGTCCAGCGCCACCCGGTCGAGATCATCGTCTGTGAGGATCACATAGTCGTTCTCGCCGCGGGCATAGCCTTTGGCCTCGTTCTCGTCCTTCACGGGCTTTCCGGTGACGCTGTCGATGTACT
>Ga0209673_1001110_pt1 | contig 30062 bp, 25 predicted proteins | sample AraplaCol_mMS_r2_2_FD_184274 | JGI IMG/M metagenome (GOLD analysis project Ga0209673, IMG submission 184274) | Arabidopsis root microbial communities from North Carolina, USA - plate scrape MF_Col_mMS_r2 (SPAdes) (version 3) | ecosystem: Host-associated > Plants > Roots > Endosphere | place... | reverse complement strand
ACAGACTGGACAGGGGGACAGACTGGACAGGGGGACAGACTGGACAGGGGGACAGACTGGACAGGGGGACAGACTGGACAGGGGTAAAGCAACTGTTGGCACCGGCGAAATCATCAGGTGTCTAGATACTACTCACACCAATAAGCAATTAAGCAATCTGATGTCCGACTCATCTTCAAGCCGCCGCTAGTATGGCAAATACCCTAGATATCTGCATATAGAGTCACAGGCTGCGGGGGGCAACCGTTCACTGTCCACCCTGTCCCCTCTGTTCTCCCTGGGTTCTCAACTATCACCTCACAATGCCACCATCGCGAAGCAATTTTTCTCCTATATATAAAAAAAATGAGGAAATCAAGAGGAATCGCGGAATTCAGGCAGCTGAGGAACCACTGCTTCAAGATCGCTTGGTCTTAGTTTTCACCGCGCCAAAGATGCAGCAGCGGAGGCCTGGCGGACTCAAGAATCATGACCTTGTGCGCGGATCTCGACAAAGGAAAGCCCGTAGAATATACCTGGACGTCCTCCGAAAGTCACCCGACATTTTCATTGCTTTCATTCTCACCATTACGCCGAGAAGATGCGTGGTGTTTGATGCTCCGGCCTTTCTCCATCAGCACAAAAACGATACCATTTCGCTTTCTGAATCATTCAGATCTCTTGTTTGGGAGGTCGCAGGGAAGCATGGATTTCAAAATTGCTCTGATTTTAGACAGTGGGTGAGCTCGATGTCTGACTTGTCGCCTCCACCAACAGAAGCCCAAGGCACGAATAACTGTTTGCTTGAGCTGGGCGATTTAGGAGCGATTCGCCTTGCATTGGGTGATACCATAAGTGACGCTATCGAACAATGTCCGACTCATAGACCCACGCTTTCAGATGGGTCGGGCATGACGGAATGGGTTTGGACAAATATACCTTACAATGCCTATCAAGATGCAATCGTTCATATTAATGTCGGCTCTGCCTGCAAACTCGCAGAAACTCTTTTTCCATTCGCAAGCTATAAGATTAATCTTTTACTTTCCGAATCGCCACTAGCTAATGAACGAAATTATTCGAAAATACCTTGGAGCCCAGAGATGTCGCCTCAATCAAAGTTCCCGAATCTCGGTATGCAAATTAAGAAAGACCTTACTTGGACAGCGACTAATTGTTTCTCAAAGATTTTGCGTATTTTACTTTGCGAGGTGCATCTGTTTCTGGAGTAAAATCAGTATTCAGCGGTGCAATCGACGAAGGCATAGAGGAGAGTCAGTTGAGGATTTGGGAACGAGAAAATCTACTTTCTGAAACTACAGATTGTGTCTCGATGAAAATTTGGAGGGCACGGCCGCAATATGGGGCTATTCAACTGCGAGTTGGATTTCGAGCAGGACTCAATCTGGCAAATATGTTATTCCCAATAAGAGCTACAACCTCCGCTCCTTAGATATAAACTATTGCTGTACCTCCAAGACCCTATGTTTTCCGTTCGTGATGAAGACTCCGATATATTTTGGAAGAATAATTTCGCCGCTTCCGCTTGTCGTGAATATTTTGTTTGCCTGCCGATCTTGGAACCTGATCTCCTGGCAGTCGAGGCATTCTAATTTCCTGGGGAAATTTTGTGGCCAGATAGGAGTGAGTGCGTATGGAGTGTACTTTTCCAACGCCGCCCTGCCTTCATCGGAGAGCTTCGGGTTCCAAAGTCCAACCTGATATATGTGAGACTAAATCCCTAATCATATCATTTCAACCCACGTACCAATGTTTCGGTTGTAATCGAATCTTCCATTATGTATGGAATGTTTGAGTGATAGAGGATTTGTAGAACGGCGTTCCGCGGCTTTGAGAATCAGCGAAGGCGAATACGTCTGTCGCCAAACCTCCGACGTCTAACGCCTGAACAAGGTGGCTAAACAAGGGCGTATACAGGAACTCGAATATATACTGAATGATGACACTTGCACCGTACTTATAAAATCGGGAAAATGGAAAGATTATCGAGCGCAAGAAAGTAGGTCGGGAAACAATCGTTGGGTCATCATGCATTCGCATGAAAATTGGCAGCTTTGCCCCTCATTCTTATGATGACTCATCAACCATTAACTATTGTCAGTACGACAGGCTTAGTGTGGGTCTATACAGCCTACTAGGTAGGCGGAGAGTACGAAATACCACGTTGAAACCGAGGTCGATTAGTAACTTGTTAGTACCCTTATAAATTGCGTGTAATGGGCAAAACATCAATTCAGACTTGTTGTATATCTCCCATGGGTTGGTATAGTACGGCCCATCAGGCTCTACGACAACTATCACATACCCCACCTGAATCATTGCCGGGTTTTCCCATCCATATTCACCGAAGCAGTATGGAAATCCAGCAGACTCATGACTTAGCAGGACCTTTTAGGCTTTAGTGGTCATGTTTGGAACTTCTCCTTGGTAAGTGAGGGACCATACAATGTGTTGGCAGCCTGTTATATAGTCCCACTGCCCTACTTTCCCTTCGCGAATTGCTGACCAGAGACATAATCCACCAAAAGTGATGCTCTAGGCGAAATGCCCAATATTTTATATGGCACATGAACTTGCAGTGAGGCCGGGACAAAAAATGCGAGGGCATAAGTTGCGGCGCTATTCTCTAAAAAAGCACATTCTGAGTCGGGTTGTCATACTGGCCCTGAATGAGAACGTGCTTCCCAATCAACCTGAGTGTATTTTTCCCGACCCAAGGCTTAATCTAAAGACGGAATTGCCCCGATGTCATGCTACGGATATTCTGTTATACCTTAAGAGCCATAAAGGCTAAAGAGGCTATATGATCTCCGATAGGAAGGTAGTGACTGCAACAAATGCCGCTTTTCAACAACCATTTATGAGGGCCGACGACTAATAGCATACTAACATCTAGACCTCGCCATATTGCTTTTTTGGGTACCCAAAAAACCCGCCGACGACCCGAAAACATGTATCATACTGAAATATAATTGTATTACATGCGGCACATTATATATTTTTGTGTAATGAGGTACATAATACATGTTTTTGCGCTCCTGGCGGGTTGGCGGGTTCCCACTGGGTACCCAAAAAAGCAATATGGTAAGCTCTACTAACATCAAAAAGCGCATAAATTGGTGGGTGGAGGTGATAGGGGGACAGGTGCATACAGGAACATGCCGTACGTGCCCGCGTTTTCAACCCTAAAACCCTGGACACGTTTTTGGGTTGTCAGCTGGTTTGCAGGTAACCACTGGGTACCCAAGAAAGCAAAGATGGCGAGGTCTACTTCGAGCTTAACTAAGCCTCACGTGACTATGCAATGATCCCGCGCCTCGAGCACTTCACAAATAAATTTGCTTTCGATCAGTCCGGATGCATTGTTGGATTAAAGATGTTCCGGGGTATTTGGACGGCAACGACAGTGTTGCTGCTCTCATCTGTCATAATTACACATGCTTATTTTAGCACACCAAGTGAACCAACTATGACGTGAGTCTCCCATTGAAATGGTGTATTTGACGATGTCCGGTTGGTAGGGTGCGATGTAATTTTTATTAGAACTGGATTTACTGTATATTCTCCGATAGCTTCATTTTCTTGTTTTAGACCTGCGAATTGCGAATGATCCGATGCAGCGCCTGAGCAATGGAATTAGTGACGAAAATGGCCGCAAGGAATGGCCATTTCCGTTTCATTTATTTGTTTCCCGCATTTCCACCCAACTCTGCTGGGATCTTCACGATGAGCAGAAAAACTATGATCCAAAGTTACCAATACAAAGTACCCCTTGGACATCCGCAACTACCAAAGGATTGGAGAATTGTCGACAATCTCGGTGGTATCAGACGAGTCGATGCCGTTACATACCATGCCTAGATAAATTGACAAGATACAATATCAGTCGCGATTATGTCTTACACGTTTACCCGTTGGAATTCCTTCGTGAGAACTCCTCGTTCAAGTCAACATTAGATTCCCAGTCACTTTCGACCAAATATGTAATTTCTCGCTATTACATCATAATTTGCTTTCATTCTTCCTCCATGGGCATTTCTAATTTGCATAGCACTGGCTTCGCACCCGTGTGCTCGTAGCGTACTTGTAATGTTTGATCTAATTGTAAGTTACGGGTCGGCTTTGGTCCGTGTAGGCATAGTCTCCAGATTGGCGCCCAATGTCACAAATCCAGGTGGGGCAGTTTATTCTAGCCAATGACAGTATACGAGACTCCGCATGGTTGAACCACCGATTTCATATTGTATTTCCATTACTTGGCTCCCAACTCGGTTGTTCTTACCATTTGATTAGACGCGCCTTGGCACATAGAAAACAGTCGCGTATGTTTATCCAATGATCCTGAAGACTAGATTACCCTTAGAAGAAGGTCGAAGCTGATCAGCGCAGCCGGTACTAAGGGATATAACATTTAAATCAGCAATTACTTGCTTCGAACACGACTGTCATGGCCCGACGACTACACTCCACAGATCTCAAACCAAAAATAGCCCAACTGCCACTATGGCTTCAAGGTTAGATTGCGCATTTCCTTCGTGCCAATGCATTTTATTAAGTCGGAGTACTGAAAAAGCCCCAAAGGGGGGATACCACCTCGGTGCTGATAGCTTACCAGCTTTGGTTTATGGCAACCCCACTGGTCGCTCAAGCATTGAAGCAGGACATTAACAGAAGCCCAGCAGCCCGGTCAATAGCCTCTGAATGCCGGAACCTACGCAAGTAAATGTTGGGGTGTAGATGACGACGAGGCAAAGTTGAACCTAATTATCCTTTAAGTACATATATCAGCATCTAAGCCTTACAATTTTAATGCGATTGAATAACCAAGATGCACTCGCAAAAGCATGGTTTCGGCCGTATGCCTTGTAATTTGCAGCGGGCCCATCATCACGTGCCACTATAGCACTAGCAATGTTTAGCCTGGATCAAAGTTAAGTATCCAATACAGGATGTGCATGTGGCCTAGCTGTCGTAATAACCGTCCTCACACTGTTGCATTACGTCTCAGTGGCCGGGCTCAAGAATCGTCCAATGCCAATTTCCCTGGTCATATACTATCAATCATATGCCGGGTTCCTCCTCCTAATGAAAACTCAGATCCTGTTCCGAAAATATAGTGCTTCGGGAAAACGATTGTCACCAGCTACACTCTTTCCTTGTTCCTGTAACCCTCTTGCCTTCCTAAAGCACTATATATATTAGAAGTATATCGACTTTTCTCTACTTCTACCAAGCAAGCGAGACCCTCGTACCACTGCTCACATTCCGTAGGCCTTGCGCATTTTATATGAGGAATTTGCACAGCGGTAAAGAAAAGCTCTTAACTTTAAGGGTTCAGCCATCTGGAAATTATCGGTCGAGGTTACATTTGCCCATCCGTAGTAATTGATCTCTAGATGTCGAATTCCAAGCTCTGCATGGCATTCTCACAAAGCTCTGTTCCACTGACAGGGACTTTAGTGTTCCTTCTCTGTCTTTTCGCTGCAGTGGCCAAAGGCAGGAAGGATGTAGATCGCAGACCCCTCACTACATCATGGACACACTGGCAGTACCTGGGCAACTTTAACAATGAAAGCCTAACCAAATGTCTAGCTACAGTACATAGATGGTACGTTTGTTTCACCGAGTTTCATTAGCGTCTTCGCAAAGCGCAGGGACATAACGTGGCTCTGGTCGAGAAGCGAGGGTATCTTGCGGTGTGGTAGCATCTCCTGAGTTTCCGTTCGTATTTACGAGTCCAATCTTTGCCACTCAGGGTATGTATTCCGATGAGGCTGAGGAATCAGCAGACCGGGGCCTTGTAGATTTTATCCAGTTGCAGGCTAGCCTGCATGCTACGGCTCTGGGTTTCCTGGAATTTTTTGATTGGTAGACTTTTCTCGCAGTAGGGACATAAATTCTGGTCCCTGCGCTATTATACCTATCTCAAATCGAGGAATTTCTCCAAGTTTTTGCCCTCCGGAGCATATCTCAAGCTCTTGTAAAATCAGCCCGCAGGCATGCCCTTCAAAACTGCACAAACGCATGCAAATCATCTATGGGCTCTCCAAGATCACATTCTCAGTATGTATCCATGTGCAGTGCCAGTCTTTGTCAAATTTCTTGCGGTTCACTACCAATTCATCCTACCTTTCCTGGTAGCCACTGCTTTTCTGGGCCATAGATTGGCTGGAGCGAATAATACTGTCAGAAATCAACTTTTGTCTGTGCAAAACACTATAATCTTCACAAGTGCCCGATCCTTGGCCAGTGGAGTGACGCAAAAGGTCAGCTGTCTTCGATTGATACAACCACCAACCGCCTTGCAGAACTGGTTTGCTGCATTCAGGCTCGTATGGGCCCCAAAGTCACTCCGCCTGAAGATCTACGCTATAACGTGCCTTGTTATTGTTTTTCTTCGACGTACCGCAATTCAGCTAGCACCTCTCCGACTGGCCCACATCGCTACTGTTTTCAATGCTGAAAATGAGAGAGATTCTTCCGCTTTGCAGGTGGCGATTTTGGCTTACATCTCGCTTCAGTGGTTTCCAGGTTCCGACGGTCCCTTAGATCTCTTAGCGACATATCTTTGGACCCCGGTCAGACATGATATAAAAAAGGAGATCAACCTTGCTGTCTTCATGCAAGTTCAAAAACTCGGGTTGGAATTTCATACTAGACAAAAAAAAGGAGAAATACTGTCATCATTACAAGCAGACACGTTGAGTGAGCTTCCGGAGCGGGTCATGTTTCATCTTGCTCCTTTACTAGCGGATGCAATGATCGCCATTGTCTCTTTGGCAGTTCACTTTGACGTAAACTATTCTATCTTTCTTGCGATGTTATCCAGCACTTACATCTATCTCTCACTCAAAATCTCGAAGAAGATCGCGGACAAGAGGAGGAAATTCAACGATGCTAAAACGAAAAGGAGTGCTCTCAAGTGAGCCCACCTCTACTCAAACTATGCCCCCTCAAAGCTGATTGTAAATAGGAATGAATCTTTGGAGTCTTATGAGACAATCCAGCACTTCAACGCCAATCAATATGAATTAGACCGCTACTCCAAGGCCACGGTTCAAGTTCAAACTCTTGAAGGCGCTCTGGTGACCTTTGTCAAATTACTAGGATTTTTCAAGAACACCTTTTACAAACTGGGTTTCCTATGTCTATGCCTCTCTGCCAGCTTTGGACTAACTGACAAGAGGGGCTTCGGCCATATGATTTTTTTATTTACCTCTCTGGAGAAGTTGCAGCAACCACTGGAACATTTCAACCTTATATACAATTCTATAAGATCGACACTGGTCGACTCAGAAAAATTACTGGCCTTATTTCAGCTACGGCCCAATGTCACAGATCAATCTACTGCTGTCCCACTAGATGTGTGCAATGGTAGTATCGAATTCCGAAATGTGAGCTTCTCATACGAGAATAGACTGGAAAATGGGCCAAAAAAATTAGCATTGGACAACATTTCCTTCCGTTGCAAGCCGGGAGAAAAGATCGCCATCGTGGGGGAGTCTGGAAGTGGCAAGACTACGGTGTTTAATCTCCTTTACCGATTTTACAACCCTCAAAACGGCTCCATTGTGGTTGACAGACAAGATTCACAAGAGGTTACCATTGATTCTCTCCGAAAATATATTTCTATTGTGGCTCAGGACACATTTCTCTTCCACGATACATTGATGTTCAATTTGAAATATGCCAATCCTGACGCCACAGATGATGCTGTTTATGAGGCATGTCGAGTTGCTGGCATCCATGAACAGATCCTGGAATTTCCCGACAAATATGACACCCAGGTTGGCCACCGAGGAATGCGCCTGAGTGGGGGTGAAAAACAGCGTGTCGCAATCGCTCGCGCTTTTCTAAAAGACACGCCAATAATACTGTTGGATGAAGCAACGGCTTCACTAGACAGTAACACCGAAACTCAGCTTCTGTCCTCTCTGAATTCTCTTTTTGCCAATCGTACCGTGATCATTATTGCCCACCGTCTAAGTACTATCACAACAGCAGACCAAATTCTAGTGTTCCACGAAGGTCGTATCGTCGAAAGGGGGACTCATCACCAGCTTCTCAATCGTGAGGGTGGCCGGTACACTAGTATGTGGTCACAACATATCAGAGACGGTTCCAAGAGTTGATGGACTACGCAGCCTGTTTATAACTTATTTTAGAACCTACACTACTTTCAAATGAGCTTGATTATTCATTCCTTGGGACGGTCTTATCTGGTCATTCAAACGTGATGGGCTCCTTGTGGTAGCATTATCTTATGACACTTTATAGTAGATAAGTGCAAGAAATCATCACAAAGAAATGAACAAAGGAATTTCCAAAAGAACTTATACATAAACCTTTATATGTGATGTAAAGTGCCCTTAACTTCGAATCAAATATTACTATCCTACTCGGTGTTAATCAGGAAACAACACTAGCCATCGAGTAAATACCCAAGCCGAAAAATATGAATTTGCTGCCACCAATTATGTCATACAGATCCAAATCATTCATCCTTTCACTCATCCTTTCACTACCAAAACTACTCCCCAATAAGTAGCCTGCGGAACCTATATCTCTCCGCCGCTGAATCTGCCAGTGGGCTCAATAAAGGACTAACGCTAAGGCCTTTGGCGATGATGCCGAACGAACGAGTCTCACGGTGTACTGGTCAAGACGATTTCGAGAATGCCTGTGATCGAAGCAATGGATTTGCTCTCCATATTTTCTCGATCATCGTGGCGAGGACGTCGATAGATTGCTGACAGCAACAAAGCTTATTCGCCCAACCAATTCTCTAGAAGCTGCTTTTGAAGCCTCTCCAGGGCATCAATGAAAGTTACACGACTGGATATGAGACGAGGGTCCTGACTGGCGATTCTGAGTTCAAGCTACTCCATAAGTCTAGATAGTTGATGCTTGTCACATCTGAAATTGCTGCCTCATCTATTTCTGAACAATGTGGCCAAAGACGCCACATCGAAGGTGTTCAGGAATAGAGGTAAGGAGGATAAGATGTCAGCTTTTTGGGTATAGAAGTTAATGCTGCCCAGATTCTGGAAAATAATTCTCAGGGGATTATAGAAATCGGGCTGTAGGTCTTCATTGCAAATTTCTGGAAAATCCTCTTGGAGTTTGAGCCCACGAAGTGTTGACCCAAGGTGTGCGGACGTATAAAAGTGACCACCAACAGCAAGACAGTCATCTGGAGTAAATACCGCATGGGGACAGCTAGGAGGCATTATACTGAAAGATATATATATCAGCAAGATTTTCTGATGTATCGGAATAAAACGTACATACAGAAGATCTCCTGGGCATAGTTCTACCCGTGCCCAGCCTTCTTCATATCCTTGAGGGCCCTGTGAGCCCGCGAGGGCTAGCAATCGAACAGATTCACTCGTTATCTTGCGTGGAAAGTACCAGATCTTCCGCCCCTCAAGGATTGAAATCCATGTTAGCTGGGCTCCATTGTCCACATGGATGGAAGATATCGCGTTTGCTCCACTGAGGAGAAAGAATTCCCGTCGATTGTTCATCCATTCTGAGTTGGTTTTTCCCACATTAGCCGCGAAGGAGGGAGAGATTTTGCAGGAAAGATCATGTTGGATGACTTCAGTGGGGCAGAAGTCCCCAATTCTATTCTCAATAACTAGGAGGTTGATGGCATGCCGCTCATGCCCCGGCAGCTTCCATCCTGGACAGTCATTCTCCGTGTTCTTGACGATGGTTCTGCCACAGAGTAGACATAAACGTCGATCGCTTTGTTTGATTGCTCATGTAAATACGCCCAGAACATGTCTAAGCTGAGCTTGCGACCACAAAGTGATTTCCCAGACATCGGGGTTCGGTGAAGTAACGGCTTATTGAAAGTTTTTCCGAGGCAATCATAGAGATCTTGCGCGCTGTCCAAAAGAATCATGTCCCCATTTGATGCCGGAATATGGACGGTACCAATGTAATCATCTCCAAGGGGCTCTTAGATGCATGCAAACTTCTCATAAAATCTGCGATGATTTCCCGTCGTGATTGAGCCCACTCTGCTTCGTTGTCCAGCTCACGTATAAAATTTTGGAGCTCAATGATACCTGGGTTGTCAAATGTCGGAAAATCCAGACAATATGAGCCCCATTGAACACTTTCTGGAATATGTAGCTGCTTTCGCCGCTTTCTGCTTTCTTCTCTTCATACCCTTCGTTGTTGTTTCTGGCGCTTATGGTCCGACATGCCTCGTCTTGGGTGTGAAGCGGAGATATGAAAGAATACGGCAGGTAGAAAATGAGAGCAGAGAAGAAGTTCACTTGGAGAAGGTGGGAGTGGGCGGTGGAAGGACTTTTCTAAATTTGCAGGGAAGCTCTCCTAAAAGGAGGGGAACTTCTCACAAGGCAGAGCGAACCCTTGCATGAGACAAAACGAGCTTCGTATGGGGTAAGCGAAGTCCCTTTGTTGCTAATAATGGTAACAAGCTATCTACTCTTGGTTTAGTTCTTACAGCAAACCAAGGATTGCTGCTCTTCATTCAACAGGAAAAGTTCTACGGGCCGAATTAGAGTATTTGGATCGGGCGCTTGCATGCAAAACCGTCTACCTGCCTGGATGACATGTTTGGGAATGGCTATACCGATGAACCTCTTCTCACACTCCCGGCACTGTTACTCATGTAATAGATATGGATGATTCAATTGATACTTTCAGTCTTCCGGCCATTAGCTTTCAGCCCGACACAAGTTTTTTTTTTTTTTTTGGCTTTTGACCAGTCAGAAATAAATGGAGTTCCTGAAGAGCACAATAACGTGAATTTACCACGCGCCATTTTCACTGGGATTGTGGTCCAACCGCCATGTTTTCCCTGATTAGTCAATAGAGTGGTATAAAATTGGAACATAACGTGCAGTTGAACATATTCTACGCAATCTTCATGCTCAACGTCATTAGCCAACTTCAAATCCCATATTATAACAATGATTCAGCCTTTTCGTGTGACTCATTAGATTTGGAATCTATCTTCAATACTCAAGATTTTCTGTTTTATTTTTCTATCTTTATATGAGACTGTCCGCAATGGAGATATTGTAGAGTACCAGTCAAGACTGATACGATGTATCATGTCTCAAATATAAATAAAGGCTTCATTCCAATACTATGGCTACGTATGTTGGGCCAAATGTACGTTCTCGGAGGCTGTGCCTGTTGATCACTGGGTCACTACCCGTGTCGGACTTATCTCCAATCCTAGCGAAAATGTGAGCAGGAATCACCTCGACGCAATGTGCATCTTCCAGCATGGCAACTATTGGTTAGGAAGGCAGGCGGTTAGGTACCGTCATTAATTTTCTCTCGTAACGCAAAACCTTAGGATCTTATCCCTCCCTCTGTAATTTGCTGCTGCTATGTGGGACTTAGTATTCTGAGGACCCTGGCTCCTGCTACTATATTGGTTTCGAGATCTTCGCCCTTTTATCAAAATTGACTCCCATTGCAAACTATCAGGTTTTATCAACCAAAAATGTACCAAGTATCTCTTGACAAGCAGAAAATTGGCTAGCGGTCACGAGGCGAAGAACTCAAACTAGAAAGCGCTTTCCCATTACAGTAACTGCTCACACTGGGGAGGCTGAATGGCGTCAATCTGCTGCACTCGCTATATTCAATAGTCTCACACTCGTAGTGATGCTTCCGATGCATATCACTCAGTCACTGAAATGGTGTACCCAGCAAATTAGGTGCAAACGAGGGTTTCAGCAAGTTTTCTACTTCCATCAGCTACAGCAGTTCTCGAAATCGCCTTCGCCAATCGCATCTTGGATTGCATCCTGAGCCTCGGTGTTTCCTGAAGCTATCGATCTTGTGATTTTTCTGCTTGCAAGCACGGGCTAGATATGAACCAAGTAATCCTGAATTACCGACCCCCTGAAGTTTCTCGAGCGAGCTAGCGTAGAACTTATAACTCTGGGGAAAAAGTACGTATTTTGGCCCTGAGATAGGACCTCCCCTAGAAAGGCTCCACCATAATTTATTACTATTCACTAGAAGCCTCTTTACTGTCTGCACATTGCTGAGATGGGGCTTCGTACTCTGTACTATGTGTCCCAGCTGAGTCGACGAGGTTACCCCCCACGTCGGACATGTTCCTTATTTCGGGAACGAGGTGCAGCGAAAGCTCCCAAATTGACGCAATATTTCAATAAATCAGGTCGCTTTTGCTTTATACCCAAGCGAGCAAGAGCCACAAAAAATGGTACTTTATATGTATGTATGAAGATCGTCAAAGACATTCACCCTTTTTAAAATTTCTTGAACATGAATTGATGTATTATGATCCGTATTTCCGATTTGATGAGGATTTATATTTGTGGTTGTCGCCATTATTCCATTATTACGAGATGTTCACAGTGCCGCCATTCTCTCTTAGAAAAAGAACTGTGATTTGCGACTGGTGCACGCCAAGATAATTCACGTCTTCAAAGCGCTTTTGATAAATTGCCACGTTTGCATACTTGGATCGAACGGCTTAAATTGCTGGTCTCGCTCGTTGATACACCGCGCTCATCACAAACACAAACCTTCTGCTTCCAGCCCAAACTGCCTTCTTCAAATTCGCTACTACTACATACGCTCAGGCATTGTTTCATAGCCCTTGGCTTCACAAAAGGATGAGCGATTTTGTCTTATTGGATACACCTTACGGGACCTGCCAAGTGGCAAAGAGCCTTTCGCACTTAAACATTCCCTGGGAAGACTACCTTGCCCAGCTCATAGACAAGTATCAGAGTTCTGAAGAGTTAAGAGGAGTCTCTGGTGTCAGTGTGAGGGGTTGGATTTGTGATGGGGCTGGTGACGAGATAAAAGTACTTCTCGGACAACGCGTGGAAGGCGAAAACGAGGCCTTCGGTGGAAAATGCGATCCCGAAGAGACGATTCTTGAGGCCTTGGTTCGTGAAATATACGAGGAAACAAACCTCGTTGTCTCTGTTATACATGAACAGTTAGGCAAAGGACAGATATTTTTCACTTCGAAGAGCAGACGGTGGATCGAACAACTTCATTTTTTGGTCAAGACCAAGCCAAACCATGAGATTCGGTTGAATCCAGAAGAGCATCAAAATTCTGTCTGGGCTAGTGTCAATCCCTTTCCACGGGATGAGTTACCGCTTACAGATGGGTCCTTCCATTTCCTCGAGCTGGCAGTCGAAAGATACAAAAGCATATCGATTGATTAAAATCGTTGGCCTTGTGGAAGAATCGATCAAAAGCATCGAGGTGAACTATGCCGGCTTTGTTTCCAGACCAAATTTCCGACCCTGGATTCGACGATATCTTTAAGGATCCACTGCATGCAAATATAGTTTCTATTGCGGTTGGCCTTTTCCCTTGTTTCGTCATTTAGTCACTTTTTTGTACTTATTGCATCCTCCTTATCTCGTTGAGCTTACGTTCTGTCTGAATATTCCGAATTTCTCTGGACCTCTTTCATTTCTCGGTACTGATACGATGTATCATGCTCAAAATAAAAAAAAAGGCTTGATCCTGGTGCTCTGGCTACGCATGCTGGGCCAAATGTACGTTCTCTGAGACTGTGCCAGTTGATCACTGGGCCACTATATATTGGCTTCGAGATCTTCGCCCTTGTAGTTATTTTGATTTAGGCCCATTACAAACTATCAGGTCCTTTCAATCAAAATGTACGACGTATGTCTTGGCGGGCAAATAATTGATTACCAGTCATGAGGCAAAGAACTCAAATTAGAGAGCGCTCTCGCATTGACTACTCACACTGGGGAGGCTGCATGACGTCAATTTGCTGCACTTGCTATACTTGAACAGTCTCACATTGGTGAACAGTCTCACATTGGTGGTGATGCTTCCGAGGCATATCACTCAGTCACTGGATTAGTGTACCCAGCAATTTAGGCGCAATCGAAAGTTTCAGCATGTTTTCTAATCCAATCGGCTACAACTGTTCTCGAAATCGGTTTACCAAAATAGCTAAGACGCGCTTGCCTGCCTCCATTGCCAATCAATATCGTAGCATTTATCGGTCGAGCTGGCCACGCGCTGTGGATCACGCCTTCGCCAATGGTACCTTGAGATGCATCCTGCGCTTCGATTTTACTTGAATTCATCGATCTTATGATTTGCTGTTTGCAATCACGGGCTAGGTATGCTTCAGTTCTTAACTTCATATATAATGAAAAAGAAATGTAATGATATTGAGACTGACTGAAATTCGGACCAGTACCAAAAATCCTCGAATAGACTATCCCACTGAGCTTTCTCGAGTGAGCCAGCGTAGAACTTATCACTTCGAGGAGAGAGTACGTACTTCGGTTCCGAGGTTAGATCTCTCCTAGAAGGGTTTCAACCAAATTTCTTAGTTTTCTTTCAAAGCCTATCTCTTGGCTGCATATTGCTGTGATGGAGCTTCGTACATAGTACGGTACTCCGTGATCCACCCAAGTCATCGAAGTTAGCCCCCACGTCGGACTTGTTTCTTAATGCGGGAACGGTATTCAGATTGAAAATGAAACTAACTGCGGTGACCTCCCACTAGCTCATGCCATGCAAGTGTGGGTTAAGTCTAGGTATCAGGCGTCTCCCTATGCCGCCCAAGGGGGCTATTACAGGTAGCTGACCCATTGCTACTACATTCTCCACAAAGACCTGTCACAAAGAACCACTAGGATTATCCGTTTATGCATATGATCATAGATGACTTCGTGTAATTCGATAGTGAGTCTTACGATATTTTGAAAAGAAAAAGCCAAAAATAGCGCAGAATCTTATGGATTATGAATTTACTATTAATTCCTCTTCCAGTGGATCATTATTCTGATGATCTTATAAAGAGCTCATTCCCGCGTGTTTCGACGACTTGGGACTATATCAGACCCATGCGCTTGTTTGACAATCAAGTATAGTTTCTGACTCCTTGGAAAGTGATGTCTACAAATGAAATGGCAACTTCCTACGCCCCCAAAAAAAGACTTTCTCTCTTTGACAGTATCCAGAAGTTGCCAATTGAACTGGTAGATCTTGTCATCCGATTCGGCCTATTCTCCGACCCTCTAGGATCTCATGCTGCCCTTCATACGTTTCAAGCTTGCAGCAGAGAGCAACTATCCTCTCCGATGAAAAATAAGATTGATTCTATCTTTGGAGGCCTAGCAATGCAAAAAAAAATCCAAAAGGAATGGCAGCTTCATCCCAATTTCGACAATGCCAAACGTTACCAGTACACGCCTGGAGAGACTAGTGAAGCTGACCTTGCTTCATGGTCTGTTTCTCACTGCTTTCCTTGCTGTTCCTTTTTACTTCAGCATGGCGCCGTCCCAGCATCTACATATTGCAAAACTGGGGAAAGTCTCTTCGCTCTTGCAGCTGATTGTGACAATCTGAAGTTTATGGAGCTTATTGTTTCTAAGATGAATGACCAACATCTATTTGAACCGTGTGACTTACGCACTCAAGAAAGATTCAGACATTCAATGTTTGAGGCCTCTACTTCAAGGAAAACGTGGTTCATGACGGTCTGGAGACGGGCTAGGTTGCTGCCAAGAATTGATCCGTCCTCGTTGAAAACAATATATGTCGCAGCTATTGCTAGGTTCGCCGATGCTGAGCTTGCGCAAGAGTTGCATGAGCGAGGTATTGATCTGGGGAGATCTTATGAGGGGCATATTTTTCCTAGCGTGTGGTCTGGGATTTTTTCTCAGAAGGACCCTGTATCTGTTCTGGCATGGTTACGAAAAGTCGGCCATCGCCCCCCCAAAGGTTATTTGGTAGCTGCTACCAAATCAAGAAAACTCCCTGTACTTGGTTGGATTCTAGAACAGTCTGAAAACTACGACGACTGGCGAGCGGCTATTTCTATCGCAGCAGAAAGGGCACCCATGGCCGTTATTTTCGAATTGCTACTACGAAAAACACCCACTGGCCGGCGAAATGACGATACACTTTTCAATGACATCAGTGTCGAAATAGTAAACGCTGCTTGCAAAGGCCTGCAGAGTCCACCACCGATATGGCAATCCACAACACTTGGTGGTTTGAATTCTAGCGAACCCTTAGAATACCAATTGGAAAAAGACGCGGTTCTGAAAATAAAGGCCCTTGGAAAGCTCGCCCGTTATGCTAATATTGTTAGTTTAAAGGTTAAATCGAGTGATGCAGGGCTACATAAATTGACCAATGCACTGGAGCTCTTGGATTCGGAGCTAGAGATTGCAGTAGAATGTTAGGACCTATACTTCCAATCTGAAGAAATGCATCATTGTGGCTTTCTACGTATCCTTACTTTTCATCATCGGCGGGTCCTATAGGCCTTGATTCAACGGGAAAAGGGCTCTGAAATAGGTTTTGTACTGTGTAAGATGCAAAAAGCAATCATTGAGAAATAGGATACAGTACAGTAGGAGCCATTGCCGAGTTTTTTGTGAATGAATTTTTCACTGCTGCCTAAAAATTCCAATAATAAGCAATTTAAATTTATTTTATTTACCGAGTAGCATATTTGCGGATCGGTGATGACCAGCATATTTGAAATATTCCTCGCATCTGGATTTCCACGGCGAATGATGGTTTTGAGTTACCCAAGCTTTCAGGTACTCTTCTTAGGCAGCCATCTAAACTTCTATCCTTATGAAGATCCCAACGGTCGATGTCAAATTGAATAGTGGAATGTCTGGTAAGGAAATGTGGCAATGACTTCAAAAACCTATTTGAACTCGAGTATGCCAAGCTCACTTGGTCACTACAGGGGTTTGAATTGCACTCAATTCAGGTGCTTAGCTTCCAAATCCATCACTCATCTCAATTCCTCACTCGTCTCAATTCCTCACCCGTCTCAATTCCTCACCCGTCTCAATTCCTCACCCGTCTCAACTCCTCACTGCTCCAGTCAAAGCAAAGAAAGTGCTTGGAAATCTTCTTCTGCTTAATGTAGATATTTCGCTAGAATCGATTTTCATAGTGTATTGGTCCATTATCAATGTCCAAGATTTAATGGCATGCTCATATGATGGCTAATGTTTTCCCCTAGGACCAATATTACTGGATTCAATTGGCGAGAAGCAATTTATTTGCACTTGATCTTTCCACGGGAACAGAAGCGCCCGACATCGGCTCCTATGCCACGAACATAGACTCTTTCAAAACTAGTCACATGACACGGGAATCTAACACGTCTTGTATCAACACCCCAGTGGACATACAACGATTTAAATAGAGTAGCCTGCTTTGTGTGGGTGGTGATGGATACAAATGTACATATGGTATATCTTCTATGCACGAAAGACGTAGGAGGGTGACGCATGGGGCATATTTGGAAGAGTCTATACAAATGAGACGACGGATTAGGAGGAGTGGCATGCAGAATATGTAGACAAGCGGCCCGAAGGCTCAAAAAAAATGGAGATACTGGTGAGAAGAAGCCAATTTTTATATAATAAAACATACGCACTCTCTACCAACAGACACTGGGACAATAATTTAAGCGCAATATCGCGGAAGGAAGCAGATGGTCTATTATGAACAAAGGTTTCTATAGAAACGCCACCTTTTTTGTGGACGCCAACGCCCTGTGTGGGCTATATAAGTTAGTATCTATGGAAGCACTGGAAGCACTCGAGTTGAGTTTTTCATAGAGAAAGCCTTGGATCTCACCATAACCCACCTCAAATTTCCCCGACCCGTGACAGTTTACGTATTATCTCACCCTCAGTCTAGAATGCTCCTTTCCGCCAAACGAAGAAGTATAGCAACATGCGCATTGGCGCTATATGTCCTATTTTTCACTTTTAATAGGCTGATAAAACAGTATCCTACGGCCCAGATGATACATCCAATAGCCTCTGTGAGCAAGCTATCAACAAAAGCATTTGGTGGCGTAAATCCTTACTGGACAACTGAGCAAGAGAGACCTCAGTTTGCCTACGTCCAATACGCGACCGACTTTGACTACTTGTGTAACGCGGTATGTACGTTATCCCACCGCACGGTCCGGAATTTCCCCAGCTAATATGTCGCAGATGATGAACTTTGCGCGTTTGGATCGTGTCAAGGCATATTTCGACCGCGTCTTGATTTATCCAAAGGACTGGGAAGAGGTTCGGCCCCGAAACATCTTCAGCACGGCTCATAAGTTATGGCCCCCGAGAATTAACTGATAAAAATGCATATAGCCCGGCTCATCCGATGAGCAAATCGCGCTCACCAACATCCGGAAGCAATACCCGCACCTCAACTTGCGAGCAGTCGAGATCATATCAACTTCGAAGGGAGACCCAACATGGCACAAAAGCTTGACCAAGTTCCACGCGTTCGCACTAACCGAGTACACTCGCGTACTGGTTTTTGATTCCGACTCCATGGTGTTGAACAATATGGATCATTACTTTCTCGCGCCTTTAGCTCCCGTGGCAGTTCCTCGTGCCTACTGGCTCAACGAAAAGGGGGCCAACCTCAAGGACCAGATGCTCGGATCGCATGTAATGCTCATTGAACCGAATGAGGGAAACTACCATCGTATTATCCATGAAGCGAAATCATCGGGGGCCTTTGACATGGAGATATTGAACCACCTGTTTCGCGACTCGGCGATGATTTTGCCACATCGTCGGCTTGCCCTATTGACAGGCGAGTTCCGTGCCAAGGATCATGATCAATATATGGCAGAGGATAAGGATGAAGAATGGAATCCTATGGCGGAGGCTTCACGGGCCTATCTGGTCCATTTCAGTGACTGGCCACTACCCAAGCCATGGTTGCGGCATTCAGATGCGCAGTGGAAGGCTGCGCTGCCTGTTTGTCGAGATGATGATGTGGATACAATCGACAGGCCCAAGTGTGCCGATACTGTTATGTGGGCTAGCTTCTATGATGATTATTATAATGACCAGAAGGAGGTTTGCAATCCTTTGACGATATGAGTTCGTCAATATGAACAGTTGAGAAGTGTGTGAAAATAAAGTACATTATGATCCTATTTTCCTGTACAGTACAGTACTCCATAACCTTTCAAATGAAGTAATTAGACCTCGTATTTCTCAGGAAAAACCTTGAAATATGTATTCCATATTTCCATTACTTATTGACGCACGTTGCGTCATCTCAAGCATAACAGAGTACACCTCATCTTTTCGCATGCAGAGATGGAGATTAGCGATGGACTCCGAGACCAAAGAGCAAGTATTGCAAGCTCAACAGGGAAATATCAGGAAATATAATACAGTAGTCGCTTTGCCTCTCCTATTTTCAGATATATTCATATTAAGTCTGTAAATGGAAAAGGTAGTTGCCAACCCATTTCAATCAATCCTACCTTTCAGAGAGGACCTCGTGCGAACGAGCACCTTTTCGCCATTATCTGCGGCCTCATATTTTCTTGAAGTCTGGATTGCCCCTTCGGCAAAACCGTTCTCGCGACCTACTCATTAAAGCTACAATCAGGCGCTCGTTCCAGATCTTGTTCTTTAATCTGATTCAAATACTAGTGCTACCAATTACTTGAGAGCCAATGGCAGTCGTGAGAGTGTTCCCTCACAAATAAATGGTGTATTAATAGTGATTACGCATGAATTTTATATGTAGCTGTTATTAGACGCGAATACAGTATTACTGAGTACAGAAATTCTAATATGGTGGTCTTGAAGCTTTAACGATAGTAGTCTGTTGGATAATAAGTATTACAGGGAAGGCCAAAATCTGGAGGATGTACTATAAGTGGGCGATTGTTTGCTTTTCTCCTTGCCTATTTCGATAGCTTTTAATAGAAGACCAGCCAATCTCATGACGTGTGCAAAAAAATTGAAATTTATATTGTTGATGGAATCGCTTTTAGTAACTTCGACAATGATTCCATCAATTTTCATGTCTCCGGTTTTCTTTGGATCTTCAGGCCATAGACTAGCAGATTCAAATACTCCACAGGTACTTATTCATAAATGTAATAGAACGCCCTCCTACATTGGCATCAATTACACAATTCATCTATCACGTGCGAGCGTTGCCGCCATATCAATATGAAATTGAGCCCTTTTGTCTTCATTACCCAATTCAATATTCTAGTTCTGGCTAGTAAAGGCACGGCAACGACGCATCAGGTACCAAGCGTCTTTGACACGAGAGGACCATCTTCCTATTGGGTTGGCATCTACAGTGAAGGGAATAAGGACGGGGATATTTGTAGAGTTTGGTCACACGTATCCAGCTGCTCTGGACCTTCCGACCCGGTTGGAAAGTATGATGCGAAAAAAAGGGAATGCGTTCCAGGTAAGTTTCCCAGCCCTGTGAATGCTCTTGCTAATGCATGAGCAGATGATGATTGTGACGAGCCCAAATCATCTTTCGTCGGGATTTGCGGCAAAGTTGGGTCTCTGAAGGTGTTTTACAGCGACGAGGACGTTTCGCCTGCTGGATCTCTGCAAATTACCTACACGTGGAACCGGGATGATGATAATGGACAGTCAATTTATTATTTCCCCATGGGTGTCAAGCCAGGCTGCCAATCTTGGTCTGCAGTCAATAGCGCTCAATTCTGGACGGAGCCTCGTTGTGGTGTTGATAAGGCTCAATTTCATGACGCATGGAAGAAGTCCTATAAGCTGCCTGTGAAAGAATGGGACAGAAACAGTCATTCCGCTTCCATCAATCCGTCTATCTCGGCAACTTCTTCCGCTACATAGCGTCATGTTCCGGTAATGACTGGTGATGTCGACCATTGATCTAAACACCAACCATGCTGATGGTTTTGTCATCAGTGGGTCATGGCATCTGAAGATACGCCAGGTCCGGTCACTTTATATTTTTGAATCAAAACAAAAACTTATTCTAGCCTGCAGCATGTACTGTAAGGCCCAAGCTATGTACAACGAATGTAAAAATAGAGAGCCATCAAAAACGTCAAAGAAAGGCCAGTCAACTTTGACAAAAATAAAAAATGATAACCGATTGAGAAGCCGGTCCCCCTACCCTGCGGGAGTATATCGTTTGAGCCAATGCCACTAGCCTCGGCCAAAGAAGGGCTATGCGTAGACAGCGGTATCGGCGTTCCAATGAGCGGAATTTGCATCCAATTGAGATCTTTCGATGCAAGCGTTCCCTGTACAGTTATCGTCTCCTTCGCATGGCAAGATGCGTAAGTAGTCCCTTCAATAGCACAGGAGACGGATGCGGTGCTGTAAAAAGTTAGAAAATTTCTCTATCTGGAAACGCAACGTACTTATCATCATTATCAACATTGATCACCTGTACGAAAGTAGGGGATTTGATGACAGCCATTCCTGATCCGAGAACACCGCATTCTCCGGCAGCCATAGAAGCAGGGCACGTTACCAAATAGGTGGTGGAGCCCAGTTCCTCCAAATCGTTAATCATTGGGGAAAAAAAGAAAAAAAAATTAAAGAAATAAGTCAGGGATTACATACTGTATTCAAGACGCTGGCTTGTAGCTCACGGCCCTGAAAGCCCGGAAGGAGCAAGTCGACCCTATCCATCAGATACAAAGACACAATAGAGAACCAGTGGAATGGCCTTCTTTGAGTTGTCCGGGTATGGCTTGGGCAGGGCTTTCATTAAAAAATCGAGCCTCATGGTATCCCTGGCTAAAGCTACTTAGTGTGATGGTAGAATTAAGCATACATTAATGGTGTAATGGTTTGGTGATGATACTCTATTACTTCTTTATTTTAATTATTCATTTATTTGTAATCCCAGAATATTCTGACTGCTGAATTGAATTGTGAAAACTGCTAGTGATTAATCGGTATTGCTGATTATTCAAGAAAGAAAAAACAACTTCGGCCTCCGTCGAAATAATCTGTTCTCTTCGCTCAGCAATTTCGTGCTCATTCTACAGGAGACTAGCATTATCGGATTGCCGGAACTTCCACGAAGATATCCCCTACCAAAGTCCCTGTCAATAAGTCCAAAACGAAGATTCACACTACGTTTCTTTTGAATACCAGGGGCGCTCCCATTCAAATGTTGATCATGCGAATAGGTTTTTTCTGAATATACTGTATTAGCGCCTTTCACAATATCGAGGTATATTATGGAGTGTGGCAATAGCACAAAGACTGATCGTTTCTCAGAAAAACACCGCGACCTACTGTACTTTAAACTTCATTCATCTAGTCCTCATATTCTAGCATCACCGCGAGGTAAACTGGCCCTGCAGGTAGAATGACACCTATCCCGTCTACCTTTCTAACGTCAAACGTGTAGGCATTGTTCGCATTCCTTCCATTTGAGGAAATAGATGAACAGGTACCCGTGGCAGAATCACAGATGCTCATACCATGGACTTGCTTATTACTTGCCTGTGCAGCGATTGCGGAAACATCAAATCCAGACCATCCTGAATTTATGGTAGAACCGAAATCAAATTCCCCCCACGTTGAAGCGTAACCCCCGTAGTCATCAACAGGGATCGTGTAGCCCGGTGCAGCCGCCCAGCCTCCCTGAGAGTTCTCGTCAAAAGCAATGTGCTGTGTTTTGCCATCCTCCAAAGTGAATCTTTCGCATGCGTTACCATACCAGCCGTCACGACGGCCATCAGGCCCAATCTTATTCCAAATAACGACAGTCCACGCTTCAGAAGTGTTAGCTTTGAAATCCGCAACATACTGATAACTCGCAGAGTTTTCCGCAGATATTTTGATAATATTGCTCCCATAGGGCTTTCCAACATTTCCTTTATACCCTATTCCATATCCAGAAGCCTTAGTAATGTCACCAAACCCAGATTTCGAATATGTTTGACGGGTATTTAGGAGGCTATCATTTGAATTTTCAGCTGCTGTTGAGTTTGGAGTGAACTGAATAAGCCGGGTCTTTTCCTCGCGGTCTATTGCACCCTGGTCTGCACAGAGACCAGCAGCAATGACCATTGACAAAAGCCAGTTAATCATAAGCATCGCACAATTACATCAGTCTTTGGAATTTAGGCTTTATTAAAATAGCACAAACCCTCTGCAGCTCACATGAGAGGAGAAAGTGACACACTTTATGTTATCAGTTTTGAGAAGGGCAATTGTCTTAAGAGGCGTAGTCTTGTAGCTCTATGGAGCTGAGGGTGATTTTTATCTCCTATTCAAAGGCTTCCTCGGTCCCTTTTCTATATATACAATAGTCAATGTTGTCGTTTCATGTACAGTATTTCCGGAAATCGGTGTCACCTCCCGCACTCTTTCACTGCTTCCCAAACCCTAAAGATGCCAAGACCCACTAGACCTTATTGGGAAATAAATAAAAATAGTACCTCTTCTTTTTTTGGCTAATACAGTCACTTACAAAGTTAAATTACACACCATATACTTTTGTATGTATGGGCTATTTGTGCGTTATGGCGCACCAGGTCCTTGCAGTCTACCGGGCGCTTTACTTTGGGGTGTACAGACGAATCTAGGGGAATAGGACAGTAGAACCACCATTTTTAAACCCTCACCGCGACCTTACTATTGGATGGATTCGTCTCAATTTACAGAGTTCTGCAGATAACTACTGACATTCAAAAAATCAAGAACTAGAGGTCGTATTCCCCCAAGAATAAGAAGGTTGATAGAATGGGGTAGATGCAATCAGATCGAATGGACTCAAATATCAGGAAACTGGGGCCATACAATAAATCGTATCGATCCATTCAATTAACCACATGGGGTAGTAGAACACCGTTACAACCCAAAACCAATCCAAGAGAGTAAGGTCAAAATTCTACTCTCAATTGAGCAACTCCGTCAAAGCTTCCCTCTGAAATTTCCCATCGAGAACACAAAGGTAGCAAGTGATGCGCTTCAAGGGCTCAAAGTCGATTAATACTTTCCGCTCCTCCCCCTCAGGTGTGACAACTGGCGCACAGAACAGTATCCCTCCCCACGTCTCGTCACACCCCTTCTTCAGATTAGCGTTAGGTATGTTTTACCCTAAGTGATATGAACCTGAAAACATTTGTCGACTATAAGGGTCCTGCGGCGGTCATCATCATATCCCAAGCCCATTTAATATGAACATGTAGCAGAAGACCGAACTATTAATTCATGATCAACTGCGACCCTGATCGATAGCTTGGTTTCGAGCACAAGCGGCGGTGGACCCTTAAGTTTCAGTCTATCCTGAATAAGTCAATCTCGAAATCAAATACCCTATACCCTAGTCACATCTCATTGGACACGAGACTGGAATCAATCGGCTTATGTTTGCACGAAAAATTGCGAATAAAAGAAAAATCCTTGGACAATATTGTATTGCCTCTTCCAGCCTTCAGCATCGGGAAACTGACCCGTATGCCGCTCAATCAGCATAATACACGAACGCACGTTGCTTTACCACATGCACGGTGTCGATCCACTTGTTCTCTGGGCCACTCAAGTCCCGAAACCCCGGAAATACCAAATGTAGTCTAGTGGTCAAGCAAACCACGTCATCGCTGCATATTTAACGGTATCTTTCAAAGCAGGTGGCGTCGCTGATTCGCCATGGTAACAAAGTTAAACAAGTTCCTAGCGGAGATGAACTGGACCAAGGGTTGGGAAATTAGGGTATAGGGCTAAAGGCGGGGTATTATCCGAATAGCGGTCTATGTTGCAGAACATATATTATAGTTTCCATTCCACATCCCATCGACAGCCCTGATACATACTCAGCAACTTGAATCCAGTATCCACTCTTTCTAATTTACCAAATAAGACCAGGTAAGGATTCTAAGTTGTTATCCAGAAATTAAAAAGCTAGGAAGTTTGTATGCCTATATGGTTTTACCAAGCTAAGAATGCTTCCAAAGATAGGACAAATAGGCAGTAAGTCCTTATTCTTAAAGCATAGCTGCTTGGAGGAGGCTAATATCGAATAAAGAAATGGTGAGTAACGGCATCCGATACTCTAGCCAGAATGTTATTCTTTAAGAGGATGAACGGTGATTGGGTCGATAGGAGGCAAGTAATGATACTTTGCTAAGACGCCATGATGGCCAAGGCCAAGGCTAACTAGAGTAGAGCGATCACGCACAGAACGGCCAGAATGGCCAGTACGACCAGAAAGACCAGAACCATCAGAACGAACAAAACGAACAGAACGGTCAGAATGGCCGAAAGGATCAGGAGGAGCCTAAGAGATGTGGGAAGAAGAAATGTAATGTAAGTGATATCCCGTTCTTTATGCAAAGCAGTTGCAGAAACAGCTCTCTGACATTGGTGGATGTGGATAGCTTGTGAGTGATGTCCCGTATTCGACCGACCGATGATGGCTACATACCACAGTTCTGACATTGGTGGATATGGACAGGATGTAAGTGATGTTCATTATTGTATTCGACCGACGGATGATGGCTACATGACCACACTTCTGACAGTGGGGAATGTGAACAGTGCGTAGGTGATGTTACTTATTGAATCGACGGGTGACGGCGCTATACGACCACAGTTCTGACATTGGTGGATATGGATAGTCGGTACGTGAAGTTCCTACTGGATGAATGGATGATGGCGACACGAACACAGTTCTGACAGTGGCGAATGCGAAACAGTGTGTAGGTGATGTTACTTATCAAATCGACGAGTGATGGCTACACGACCACAGTTCTGACATTGGTGGATATGGACAGTTTGTAAGTGATGTCCCGTATTCGACCAATGATGGCTACTCGACCACAGTTCTGACACTGGTGGATATGGATAGGCGGTACGTGAAGTTTCCTACTGGATGAACGGATGATGACGACTCGACCATGGATCTGACAATGGCGGGTGCGGATAGAATGTAAGTCATACCTCTTATTGAATCGATGGATAGAACACCGTTCTGATATTGGTGGATGTGGGTAGGGAGTAAGTCGTACCTCTTATGGAGTCGACGGATAATGGCCACATGAACATAGTTCTGACATGGCGGATGTGGACAGTATGTAAGTGATGTCCCGTATTCGACCAATGATGGCTACTCGATCACAGTTCTGACACTGGTGGATATGGATAGACGGTACGTTGAAGTTTCCTACTGGATGGACGGATGATGACGACTCGAACACAGTTCTGACAGTGGCAAATGTGAACAGGTTGTAAGTCATCATGTTGATTTAACGGGTGGATGATGACTACAAAAACAAAGATCTGACAATGGCGGATGCGGGTAGAAAGTAAGTAATGCCCTACCTGAAATCGACTACTCGATAGTGTTCTGATTGACGGGTGTGGATAGCTGGTAGGTTATGTAACTTATTTAATTGACGAGTGCCGGCTACACGACCATAGTTCTGACATTGGCGGATGTGGACAGGATGTAAGTGATGTTACTTAATCGATTGGCGCACGATGGTTCTACTTGAACCCAGTTCTGACACTGGCGGATGTGGACAGGATGTAAGTGATGTTACTTAATCGATTGGCGCACGATGGTTCTACTTGAACACAGTTCTGACACTGGCGGATGTGGACAGGATGTAAGTGATGTTATTTAATCGATTGGCGCACGATGGTTCTACTTGAACACAGTTCTGACACTGGCGGATGTGGACAGGATGTAAGTGATGTTACTTAATCGATTGGCGCACGATGGTTCTACTTGAACACAGTTCTGACACTGGCGGATGTGTGCAGCATGTAAGTGATGTTCATTATTGTATTCGACCGACAGATGATGGCTACATGACCACACTTCTGACATTGGTGGATGTGGACAGTTGGTAAGATGTTACTTACTCGATTGGCGCATCTACTTGAACACGGCTCTGACAGTACGGATGTGAAAAGATTGTAAGCCATAAACACGATTTGGCAGGTGGATGATGGCTTTCAAAATCACAGATCTGACAAAGGCGGCTGCGAATAGAAAGTAAGTCATAAACACGATTCGACAGGTGGATGATGGCTTTCAGTAACATAGATCTGACATTGGTGGATGCGAATAGGAAATAAGCGAATTGAGAAAAGGATGATGGCTGCACGACCACAGTCCTGACATTGGCGGATGTGGATGGTCTGTAAGTGAAGTGCCTCTGAGCTGCCATAATATTAGCTTCTATCCTAAGCGCACTATAGTGAGCCTCGACATCCACATGTGGTAAGGAGACTTAACCGTGTCGGATTGCCCAGCAAGTGGGTGCTCATTCATGTCCAACTATTCTCAAATAATGCCTCGACATAGGTTTTCCCTGTTCATAACAGGTTTCCCTATGTCCTTTTGCAAATGCAGATGCTTTCTGAGAAGTAAGACTACTTCCGCGTATTCGCATGCTGTAGTTGTCGCATCTCACCAATGGCTAAATCTACCGAAATCGCAATCTGCGAGCCTTGTCCTACTCGAGAATTAGCTTGCCACGTCGTATTGGCACTTGCATAAAATCATTGCATATATTCCAACCTCTTTGTCAGGAAATGAATATGAATATTGGTAAAATAAATGTCCGTACGTGGTTTCTTATGGAAATGTAAATCTCAAATTCTTCGCCCTTATCTTCTTCCACAAGAGCGTTTTTGGAGCAAGAGTCATTTCCCCGAACCAATTGCAATGCCTCTCATGCAGCTCCTTTATAAGGATTTGGTATCTCCTTGCAAAGAGCGGTAACTTAGGTGGACGGGACAATATTCCCAGAAAGCTTATTGATGAAATACACGAGTACTGGAAAACATGGCGTATTAGCCTTGTCAGATAGTTTCGAAGCGATGTGCAGGGAGGACGAGGCAGTTTCACCATCGCCTTAACGTTATGGTTTGAAATAGTTTTCTGTGTAAAACATGGAAGTTAAGTATACATATCTGTTACAGAGTGTCGTACTCATGTGAAGAGATACCAGAGCATCTCCACAATCACGGCAAGCCTCGACCTTCTTGATCAATTTCTTGAGATCTTGTACCATCGGCTTTTCAGGGAGTATTTCTTTCTCTCCCTCCACCAGCTGAGTTGTGTCCATATTGGGCATGGGCGATGGCGATAACATCCTGCTTAAAAAGTACCAAGTCACACAGCAACAATTTTTGGAAACGATGTAGTTGACGCAAAATGGGCAAAGGGTTGAGATAAAACGATGAAAGGGGGATCCAGTCCAGAGGATTGTACTGGAAGAATAAAGTGGGAAATAGCCCGAATGCTTAAGGGATGGCTAATGTATAATTTGTTCTAGCAAACCTTGCACAGAATTTCTCAAGCAAAATTGAGCGGCGTCGCTTAATGTGGCTACGACGTTGCGGATGTGATTTTGGATTTAATGGAGATAAGAAAATATTAACGACGTAATGCGCCAATGACCAGCGGCACTATAGTCGGTATGTACTGGGACGAGATTCAAGGATGGGTAACTCTGATCACACGCAGTAGAAGCCGGATAAACAGCAGGGGGCAGACTCCGAGTCATTACTGTCCTATTCCCCTAGAGATGATCCACTATTCCACAGGATTCGTCCGTACACCTCAAAGTAAAGCGCCCGGTAGACTGCAAGGACCTGGTGCGCCATAACGCACAAATAGCCCATACACACAAAAGTATATGGTGTGTAACTTAACTTTGTAAGTGACTGTATTAGCCAAAAAAAGAAGAGGTACTATTTTTATTTATTTCCCAATAAGGTCTAGTGGGTCTTGGCATCTTTAGGGTTTGGGAAGCAGTGAAAGAGTGCGGGAGGTGACACCGATTTCCGGAAATACTGTACAAGTATTCACAAAGATGAGGGGCCTTTCAGGACAAGACAAACAATCTTAAGCCAATACTGAACACCATTTAAATTTCAATTCCTCCATTGCCACCATTTTCTTGCTCTTATAAAGCAATCTATGTGCTGTCTAAGATCTATTACTGTACATTCCAATGCGATAGACAATTCCACTCCAGATTCTTCACTATTGTTGTTACCATGGAACTGTACCATGCTACCGTAAATGTCACTGCGTAGTGAAGGAACGGTTAGTGCTTTGCAAATCAGTTTTCTGGGTTTTTTTTTTGAGATATGTCTTCGACTAAATTTAGCCCTTTTGCTAGCGCACTACACATTAAGCAGGACCGTGTACATATTGGGGGAAGGAAGCAGAAAATGTTCCTTCGGTGCTTGACATGGACAGACTGCAATGAATGGGAGACCTTTAGGAATTAAGTGGGCTGGTTTTTCAAATCTTATCATTACATACTTGCATCATGACTAGGAATGGACCTATGGAATGGTCAATAGCAATGGAATTATTAAGCGGGTGTTTAGCGTGACAACTATTCTAATAAACAGATATTGAAAAACTACAGTACTGTACAATCGACACAATGGAGCTAAATTTTGGATTGACTTATCAAAGCAATCACATATGAAAATCCAACTCAAATCTTGCATACAGTATCTTGATTTGAAACATCACTCAGTCTGATGCGACCGCTCTAAGTCCTCTGTATCCGGCCGCAAATGTTGTTCTGAGTATTCGAGTGCAAGCTGAGAAGAATGAAGTTGTTGTTTAAGATCGTCTATCTCCAGTTCTAAACAGTGCTGCAAATTACCCATCGCGAACTTGGTCGACTTAAGCTTTTGTCTAATTCCTCTTATCACGAGTCGAAAATTTCGCTGCGAGTCTTCCATTTCGAGTTTGGAAGTCTGAAGGAGTCTGTTCTTTTCTCGAAGAGAGTTGCGCAGTTCTTGGTTGCGGGCGACCAAATTGATTTTCTCGTTCTGTAAATCGTCGAACATCGCTTCTGACAACGCGGCTTGGCCCTTTGTAGTATGCAGTAGGTTTTGCTTGCCCATTTCAGCTTTCTGCTGCGGCTCCTCGGGACTCTATTATGGTCTTTATCAGTACAGTAAAAAAAGCACAGATCCATAGCGCGTTGTCTAATCCCAAATTCATCAGTTGGATTCGATGAGGTGCTTACGCGATTATCTTCCCAGTTGTGTGCCGAATGGGAACGGCTTGCGGCTCTCGTCAATCGCTTCATAAAATGTAAGCTGGTGGCGGAAAAGGAACCAGATATAAAGCATTACAGTCGATAGCGAAATCTGCTTCTACCCAGTGACTGATTTTCTTCAATGGGGCCCCACTGCCAATGCCTTAGCGCAGACCTTTTATTGATTATGGTATTGTAAAGTTGAGGGCTGCTGCCGTAGGGCCACGTATCT
>Ga0209673_1001104_pt1 | contig 30175 bp, 30 predicted proteins | sample AraplaCol_mMS_r2_2_FD_184274 | JGI IMG/M metagenome (GOLD analysis project Ga0209673, IMG submission 184274) | Arabidopsis root microbial communities from North Carolina, USA - plate scrape MF_Col_mMS_r2 (SPAdes) (version 3) | ecosystem: Host-associated > Plants > Roots > Endosphere | place... | reverse complement strand
CCTAACGGCGCCGAGACTACCCCCTGTGACACCGAGACCAGCGCTGTTGTTTCCTCTACTGTGATTCCCGGAGGACCTGCTCCCACTGGTCCCGCCCCTAGCGGCCCCAACGGTGGCGGCTCTGGCTCTACCCCCACTGGTGCCTCTCCTCACGAGACCCCCGCTCCCAGTGGCCCTAACGGCGCCGAGACTACCCCCTGTGACACCGAGACCAGCGCTGTTGTCTCCTCTACCGTCATCCCCGGTGGCCCTGCCCCCTCCGGCACTTCCCCCTCTGAGGGTGGCTCTGGTGGCTCTCCCTCCGGCCCCGGTGCTAGTGCCAGCACTCCCTGTGACACCGAGACCATCCCCCAGGTGACCTCTACTGTCATCCCCGGCGGCGGTGCTAACCAGCCCCCTGCCCCTACTACTGCTCCCACCGTCCCTAGCGGCGGTGGCAGCGGCGAGGTTGACAGCACCACCACTGTCACTGTTACCTCCACCGTCTGCAACTGCGAGTAAGCGGCTTTATAACCGCAGTCCATGAAGAGCATTTCATCAATGCTTTCTACCGCCTCTGTTTTATTTTTTCTTATGACAAGATGACCTTCAAATCCCCCTCGACATGGCGAGTGACCTGTGGAGGAGACGTCTCATGTCGTCTTTACTCCCAGTCTCACTCCTCCGTCTTTGTCCTGTCTGTAGATATTTAATTCTAATTCTAATCTGCTCTGGGAGATCCTTGCCTGTCTATACATCTGTATCTGGACTGCGTGGCTTTGGACGGTTCATGGCTTTTTTGGGCCTTTGCGCCGATTCAAGCTTACCTTGTTATTTATATACGATTTGTCCTTGCACCTTTTTGATTCCCCCCTTCAATGGAGTACATTCCTTATCTGTTCTGTCTGTCATTGATGTATTAACTTTGAACAGACCTTTTTTGGTTACTGAAAATTGTACTTTATGAATAGATCTTTACAAGCGTTGAAAAGAGTCCAATAGCAGAAGCATTCTCTTGCTATAACAAGCATTCAGAAGTGTTTTAATACTACACAGCAGGGATAGTTCGCCTTATTTTGAAATTGATTAACCACTGGCGTCGTTTTAGTGATTTTGGACCTTTGGTTATGAAGAGATTACTGAGGTACTAACTATACATATAGTTTTAAGCACAATACTAAGTTGAAATCGCCTCGGAGGATTCTAATCTTAGTAGTTGATGAAGTGTACATGAAGTAAACGGATTTACTTCGGATTTGGATTAACCCTCTAGTACTCTTTATGGTAGAATTCAATAAGATCATGCATGTATTGTGATTGTGACCATCTGACCAGCCACTGCAGCCTGAATGTATTCCGCTAAATGGATCTACTATTCTATTCACATCGCAAAGGGGTGTTTGGATCCTCGATTATCTGACTGATAGAGTTACCAATTTTGTCAGCATATGAGCGATGCATGTTATGAAATTTCAAACGTCGCAAGCCTGTCAGAAATTCGCTGTGGAAAAAAGCCCGAGAAGAGCAAAGCTTGATATTGGCCTGGGCTGTGAAAAGAGTTAGATTTGCTGCAGATCATCGACTATCGATAAAAAGAAGACTGAGGGCAACGAACGTCAATGTCATTAGGGTATTCAAACGCCGACGAATAGGCAGGACATGAGGCCTTGCGACGCTTTCGAGGTTTAATGACCCGACTCATCAGCGTCAGCATTTTTGGTATGCTCGGATGACTTTTCAATTGGTGATCTGGAACGACGCGCGGTGCCCTCATCTTCATCAGCTATCTTTCGTCGCTTATCACCAGGTGCAGATACAGAAGATGTGTTGCGCCTCCTGCGACCAGCATGGCTGTACCTCTCCAGCGAACGCCGACGACCCCTGTCTTTTCTAGGGCTGCGACTTCGACTTCGACTTCCAGGGCTACGACGCCGGCGATGGCGATGGCGACTATCACTCCGACTGCGAGTCAATCGGCCAGCATCGCGGTCTTTGCGTCTCCCGTGTCGCTCACGAGACCGCGAGCGGGATCTGGAATGGTGTCTCGAGTTCGAAGGTCTTCGGTGTCGGTTGTGTCGAGGTGGTGTTACGCTGCGGGAGACAGAGCGCCGCCTGCCTCGGTCTCGTCTGGGAGATGGTGAGCGGGATGAATCACTTCGGGTCATGGATCTGTCTCGATCACCGTAGTCCGGGCTCCGTCGCCTCTTTTCCATGCGGTCTCGGCGATCCGGTGACTTGGATCTGCTGAAGCTACGGCGGCGTTGTCGGCGGGGCGGCGAACGGGAACGGGAGCGGGAAGGGGATCGAGAGGCTGGGGAATGGGACGGCCGACGACCTCTGTGGCTGCTAGAAGGTACGTAAGAATCGAATTCGCGACGAGATGGGGGTTCACGGTATCGATCTCGGCTGCGGTATCGAGGTGGAGATCGCGAGCTTCGGCGGCCAAAGTCTCGACCACCACCTCTTCTTCCTCTTCCATCGCGGCCAGCACGCTCCCTGCGCCTCAGATCGTCCATTTCGCGATCTCGATTCTGCTCTTGTTCCTTTTGTCGACGGGCTACCTCGGCAGCTTTTTCGGCATCGGCCTATGTTGCGAATGGTCAAACGGGTGCTACAATATTGCGTCGCAATGGACCGTACCTTTTCCTGCATTAATTCGAGCTTCTTTGCTTCTAGTAGCTCTTTCGGAACTCCCTGAGGATTCTCCTGGCCGCTGAGGCACAATGACCATAACTCTTGACAAAATTTGGCAGTATCTCGATCGAGGAATCCAGTCAGTTGGATCTGGAGCGATTTGATATCGGGCTAGTTATAAGAGGGCGAATGTTAGTCAATGCACGTCCATGAGATCTGCAATTAAGAAATGAAATATCAAGATAACATACGTAACGCGCTCCTTCCAGGAGATTGAAGCATAGCTCAATAACCACATCGTCCTCATTTCCCAGGATCTTGTTTACTAGTCAGTTTCAATTCTTCCGCGTAGACCAATTGACCATATCCTCGAACGCCAGATATCACTCTGGCATGATGGATACACCAGATATTAGGCTCAATAACTCACCTCGGAGATTCGTTTGGCAATCCACCTATAATCAAGGTTAATTTCTGAGATTGCGGGCAAATTGGTAAATCCGGGGAAAGCGTACTTCTTCATGACTTCAATGTTGACCTTCTTCATGTCAACCTTCTGGCTGAACTCCGGAGGAAACTTAGTCCTCTTCAGCAGCTTCGCATCCACGGGGGCCGCCATTTTGGTAGGGAGGTTGTATGAGCAAGAGATAGAGCAAAGTTGTGGTTGAAGCTGCTCGGCGTGGATCAATGAGACAGGGCGGTGTGATATTGCCGATTCATGCCTTATTGATCGTCTTAATGCCTTGGGATCTATATACATTCACTCATACATAGTACAACAACAAATGGGTATAGCATGCACCTGGGTATAATATTACATATTAAGTTATCTTAAGCTGGAGACTGTTGATTTTCGTACATGCAATTGTCAGGCCCAGCTCCAAGTTGACTACTGACCTGCCGCTGTATCAAAAGTATCTTTAGATTGGCTAGTGTAGTACGATCTCGTAAACCAGACTATTTGACACTAGAATCTAAATTTGAAGTATATAAAATTTGACTTAGTTTCTCTCTTTAAGACCTGTCTCAAAGTCTGACGAATTTTCCCTCTTCTGCATGCATCATTTTCAAGAGATCATCAACCAGCTGCTCTTTATCAGTGGCATTTGCTTTCAACATGGTGTTTTCAATACTGTCACGGCTATTAACCAACATTCTAGCAACTTGGTTCCATTCAATAGTCTGCGGCAAAGTGGTTATACCCGGAATACTCGATGCTATTGCTACGGGAAGAAGCTTGTTGTTCTGCTTTCGAATCTGACCATCGACGATGACCATGTCGATATCTCTAACAGAAGAATGAAGGACAATGGCCGCGACAGGATCTTGCTCGGAAGCACAAATTATACTAGGGCTTTCTCCATCAAAAACTACCAGGTCGGCAACCTTCCCAACGACTAATGATCCCAAGTCTTCTTCCATGTTGATAGCCCGAGCTCCCTGGATCGTGGCAAGTCGGAAGACATCTTGAACATGGAGATTCAAAGAGCGCGAAAACTTGCCCTCCGCTATTAGCTTTTCATTACGCTTTGCGCGCTCATGTCGCAAGGCTAAGCGCATTTGTGAAACCATGTCACCCGAATTATTGCTATGACAGTCGATTCCCAAGGCGCAGATATCAGCGCAACCTTCGCGGAAGCAAACAATATCACCATGTCCCATCTGTAGTTCAGTATCTGGAGTCATTGATATCCATGCCTTGGCATGATTTAATTTGTGGATATCACTGGCAGTCAAATTGGTGGCGTGAGAGAGAAGAATGTCTGGTCCCAAAAGACCGTAGCTCTCAAGCGTATCGACCGGCGAAAAGTTACCTATCACAATGAATTTAGCTCCTCGTCTGAAAGAACAAATTGCTAGGAAATGCTCACCGAAATAGAGTCCAGCATAGTGGCTGGTGATGACCTTTGTCCCCAATTCCCTAGCTTTGTTGTAGAGAGAAACCACTTGGTCTCGTGGCAACATAAATCCATCGAAAGCGAGACCCAGGTGAACTCTTCCATCCCCAAATGGTGCTTGAGACCCGAGCTCCTCGAATTGATTGATTACCCAGTCATCCAACAATCCGTCAGATGTGGTAAGCTCTGGTTTCCAGGTCAAGACCTTTGATGTTGGTGTATAGCAAAACACAGAACGAATCCCCGAGGCTACAGTCGCCTCAATCGCGTTCGTAGCTACAAATCATATTAGTAATAACTTCTATACCCTGAGTAGCAGGGATCCTACTATGATCTGGCGAGATATTGATGTGAGCATGGTCAACCAAGGTTGTTGTTCCTGCATCCAAGGCCTCCAAGCAACCACCTAATTCCCCCCAGAAAACATCTTCCGGGACGTAGTTGGAACTTTGCATATTTCCTGTTACAGTGGAATATAAGTCAGAACTAGGATATTTGGAACCAGAAAACTTTCAAGCATTCTATTGCCACCGACCAGTTGGAAGATATTCCAGCAAAGTCTGGTCAGCGTGGCGGCCCTTGAGTTGTGTCTGCCACACATGATGATGTGTATCAATGAAACCAGGAGATATGATTTTGCCAGTACAATCAATATTTTAAGCCCCTGGTGGAGGGTTGATTTCAGTTGCGATTTTGGCAATCCTTTTGCCTTCAATCAACAACGAATGACCCCTCAAGGGCTTGACATGGTCGTTCGATTGACCCAAGGGAACCAAAATGGTCGCATTTTGAAGAATGTGTGATGACATTTTCATTTCTTAAGCAACCAGAAAAACTAGTTTATGCTCTTAATGTGACTATCTTGATAGTAGGTATAATTTTGTCAACGATATCAGATTGGGTTTTGTATTTAGAGTGTGGGCCATGGGTGGTTCGTTTTTCGGTCGTTCGGTCTGCCAAGTGAGCGAATACCGAATGTTCTGCTTGAAGCCTGGAACAACTGTGAGTAATCCAACCAGATAGCCCGCCTATTGACCTGTTTCAGTGCGATTATCATGTGGATGGACTGAAGTTAGGCTTTCCCGAAAGGATTAAGCATGAAGGGAGTTAAAGACGGGTTAAAGTCAGAACTACGAATTAACCCCGGGCTTAACCCCGAAGGATCTGATGATGTCATGGGAGAATATACGTCAAGTTGATATTCGCAGTTGACGGTGTCTGTTACATATTTAGAGCTTGATATCGCTCGAAGAAAGCCATAGTATTGTCTAGGCACCATTATCGTCAATCCCTCATGAATCGATCAAAAATGCTTATCAAAGCATACGAAAACGTTCTCGATTTCTGGTTCGGAGCCAAAACATCTCGCGACTATTTGAAAGAAAAGTCCTTTTGGTACGGCAGCCCATCCGATGATGCTTATGTGCGCAAAAATCTCGGCGAATCTTACAACAAGGCTAAAGAAGGGGAGCTCGATTCTTGGAAAAGCGCAGGCGAAGGAGAGGGCGCGCTAGCATTGATCCTCTTACTCGACCAAGTGCCACGCAACATTTTTCGCGACACTCCACAGGCATATGCCACCGACTCAGATGCAATCAAAGTTGCACAATTTGCCATTGATAGAGGATGGGACAAAAGTATGCCAGTCATTCAAAGACGATACTTGTACTCTCCTTTCAATCACTCGGAAAGTCTAAAAGACCAGGAGACATCTGTGAAATTATTCACAGAACTTGGAGATCCCTATCATTTGCACTGGGCCAAAAATTTCCATGACCAGATCAAAAGGAATGGCCGATTTACGCATCGTGATAGGATTTTTGGAAGATCATAGAAACAGTCTGAGATTTGATGACAGAAAGTCTGCCGAGGCACTTTAGAGCCTTGAGGGCTTGCCCGTACAGCCTCGCAAAGTACAAGGCTGCAGTTTGGCCAGCACTTCCTTTTCGAAATCACTCAATTACTGGGTCAAATAGACCCCATGAGATTCGAGAGCCAGACAGTCAGATTGTGCGATATTTCCATCAAAAAGGCATTATGGCATGTTGAGCAATAGCCACGCAATCATAGGAACGGAAATCCACAGACTCCTCAAAAGGATCTCGGACCAAACACGCTCCGAAATATAAGCGGCTGGCTGAGACTTTCCGAGATCTCCATTCTAGGAGATGTAGAATTGATGGGTGGGATCGCCGCGTTGACAGCGGGCAATCATTTTAGACCGTGCGGAGAGTCAGGCAATAGACCAATAGTACAAGACTAAAAAAAATCAAAGCCCCAGACACTGAGCTATCTTTCTCTGACTTGTAATTGCCCCTCAACTTCCTTAATGACACCTACCCGAGGACACATCAGGCCAAAATTAACATGTCGTTCATGCTCTTGAGGGCGCTCATTGGAGCAACAGTGATTTTTGCGATCACTTGGTTTCTGAAAAGAAGAGATTCTCATAAAACGCTACCCCCTGGTCCGCCAGGAAAGCTGATAATTGGCAACATCTCCGATCTGCCAGCCCCAGGGACCCAGGATTGGGTGCATTGGCTGAAGCATAAACAGCTATATGGTGTGTAATCTACGATAAGCCATTCGAGCCTGGGCAATGCACGTATGAGAGGGTCTAACCATTGAAATCCACCTTCTAGGACCGATTAGTTCAATAACAGTAATGGGCCAGACCATAGTGATTCTCAATGATATCCAAACTGCGTTGGAGCTCCTCGGCAAACGTTCAGCAAAGCATTCTTCGCGTCCAAAGCTGGTGTTCGCATCAGAAATGTCAGTGTCCATACCGCTTTGCTCAAGAAGATACTAAAAGTAGAGCCATTAGGGTTGGCTGGGAGCATATACTGGCAATGCAGACATATTCTGAACGATTTCGTGCCTATCGAAAAGCGATGCAGCCCTATCTTGGATCGGAACAAGCAGCAGCACAGTACAACACGCTACAGGAGATTGAATCACACAGATTCCTCTTTCGTGTTTTGAAAGACCCAAAAAAGCTCTCCGAGCATATTCAAACGTAAGCCCTAACATCGCAGATCAATGTCACCATTATAAAGATTGATGACGTTCGCTCTAGTGAAGCCGGGGCTGTAATCCTGAAGATTGCCTATGGTTATACCATCGAGCCGCACGAGCGCGACCCTCTGATTCATATGGCTAACTTAGCTCTGGAGCATTTCTCAATTGCAGGAACTCCAGGTGCTTGGCTAGTGGATATAATGCCAATCCGTGAGTTCATACTTGTTATATTCATTGAGTGTGCACCAGTAACCATCTTGATTGCAGTCAAATTCATCCCAGCCTGGTTTCCAGGGGCTGGATTCAAGCACAAGGCCCAAATGTGGAAAAAGAATCTGGAAGATGTTGCAGACAGACCCTATAAATTCGTGCAGAAGTGTATGAAGAGTGGTAGATACGAAGCGTCGTATCTGTCAAACCTTTTCAAAGCAAACGGTTGCCCATCGCCTGGGAGTGAAGAGGAGACGATCGCAAAATGGACCTCAGCGTCCCTTTATACTGGCGGTGCCGATACGGTATTGTACCCACTGCCAGTACTCAACTCGGATAAGGCAATGTCCCACGCTAACCTTGCAACATTTATAGACTGTGAGTGCGATCGAAACGTTTTTCTTGGCCATGGCTCTATTCCCAGATATACAAAGAAAAGCGCAAGCCGAGATCGAGCAAGTTTTGGGATCTTGTCAGCTACCAAAAATGACCGATCGTTCCCGCCTGCGATATGTTGATGCGGTAGTGAAAGAGGTTCTTCGTTGGCATCCAGTCGCTCCAATGGGAATTCCGCATATGTCGACTGAAGATGATATCTGGAATGAGTATTTCATTCCGAAAGGGTCTTTGCTCATGCCTAACATATGGTCAGTGTCCAACAAAATATCGTATACACAAACTAAGTAAAGACTAACGTGACGAAGGGGCTTAATGCACGATCCAGTGGCTTATCATGACCCTATGTCCTTTGAACCAGAGCGTTTTCTTGTCTCAGATAAACAAGAACCCGAAATGGATCCCCACGATATTGTCTTCGGCTTTGGACGACGCATATGTCCCGGTCGGTTCCTTGCCGACAACACGTTGTACTTGACAGTCGCGCGATCACTTGCCGTATTTAATATCGAGAATGATCAAGAAGACCAATTTAATCTAGATGATCGCCCAAGATTCTTGCCGGGAGTAATCAGTCACCCTGTTCCCCGGAAATTCAACATCACGCCCCGTACGTCTGAATATGAAACCTTGATAAGCTCAATTGAGACAGATTTTCCTTGGCAGAAAGGCGATGCGTCGACCTTATAATGATGTTATCAGCATGGATAGTCGCTGCAGTGTTGCATTCGAGCTTGCTAGGGGCTGGAAAATAAGGGGGAACCGTGTTCTGATAATTTGTGCTGGAGTCATCATTTGATGGATCTTTCAGCCACTTGGGACTTGGACAGGAGTTTTGTCTATCTTGCGCGAGTATAAAGTTAAGAAAGGGGATGTGGATAGCTGAATCGTGATCCCACCTGAGATACTCGCTGAAAATCGCATGCTGTGTAACCACCTTTTATTTGCCATCTCCTTTGTACATAGTATGCGTCTCGTCGATCTTGATAAAAAAAGAGACGTCTAACAATTGCAAAACCCCCCTTTTTTCATGCCGATGTTTATATAAGTGTTATTTTTTGAACGTTCACGTCGGAGTCTATAGTTGCTTTTAGGTTGGTTGGTATTTAGTGAGTATAGTAAGAGGAGAAGGATCAAATTCCAATTTTGTATATGTGATTGATTATCAATCAACTGAGGCAATCCTTTCTACGTACATATGTATACATAGATGCATTACATGTCTACACAAACTTAAAAAGCAGCCTGTTTCACATTTTTTATTTCTCAAGTCCAAAGGACTGCATTATTCTAGATGAAAGTTAAAACGCTTTGCTACTGTGTACATTTCCCACACGTTCAGCTGGAGGTCTTGATGTAAGGGTAATGTATGTACATTAGATCTTCCAACACCGTGATCATACACTGGTAGTTCAGATGCAGGCAAGGGGCGCACGGAAACGATCTGTCGCCGTAAGCATTGGCTAGAGAGATCGTTTCCATCAATCCTTGAGAAATTTATCTACCTAGAAGACGGCGCGGGTGATCATTGAAGAATTGCTTTTTCCAAATTCGATAATATTGAAAGATGCTCTGTTTCTTTTGATTTCCATGGACCCAATGCCCTATTAAGAAGATTGGATCCCTTGTCATAAATTTTCATCCTTCATACCATGGAAGAATTCTCCGAGAAAATGTGGAAAAGCAGGAGTTACTTGGATCGAAACTATTCTACTCTTCAACCTCCGGCAACAAACGACCTTCGTTATGAGCTTCATGGAGAAGTTGATCCCCTCTCGGGGACATATACAGAGTTTCCGTATTTGGAAGACGAGATAGAAGATGCTGATCCGAAACACGTCTTTTTACTTGTGTTTTTCGTTGCATGTTTTATCGTTGCAACATCAGTCGTGATAGCTTTTGTGGTGGTCGCGCGACCACAGAGGTATTTCGAATAAGGCAAGTCTTCAAAGGCCACTACTTCATGGGAGCAGCAGACTGATTTACCATATCAGCAGAGTCGAAATTGAGTCATTGGAATACATGACTCGTCCCTCATCAGCACTGTACTCTGATCCTCAGATGTCGCAAATTATCAAAACTCCCATAAAACTCTATTACTGTGAGCTTGAGCGGCTGTCCTCTCGCAGAAAATCCGGTATTATTGGCCTGTTTGGCAAACGGCTTATTATTTCTCGGCTGCGACATTGAAGCGTGGCCTAGATTATGTCTCTCATTCTAAAGACTCCCTTGTATTGGCCTGAGAATGTGCTGGTCACTGTTGATAAGAAATAATTCAAATTGGGGGAAATGTATATACGCGAGGACTCGGATTGGCTTCCATCAGCCTTAACCCTTAACAAGAAAGGAGCTAGAAGGATGTGGAGCACGCCGCGGACCTTTCTAGATCGTGCCTGGCCTTTGTACATACATAATATGATCGTGGATCCCACTCAATACTCCACGTCAAGCACGAAGTTTGTTTCGGCAGAGTATGTATGATGCTCTGGAATTCAACCCTATTCGCCGAACCTGCAATACTTACCGGGTTCGGGTTAAATTCTACCGATGATAGACCCTCAAACTTTGGATTTTGGTTGTTACCCCTGGTCTCTATCATATTCGTAGAGATGATACTCATCGAGTATGGCCCTATAGCAAGAAGAAGTGGTAGTCACCAGGATGTATATGCTCATAGGTAACTATTTCATCCAGCCTCAATTTCTGGCCCTGTCGAAATGACTTTACTATCCATCAATTGCTGTCGTACATGGTTGTACGGCGACTTAATGACTTCTCGAATCATTTCTCGGTATATTGCTTCTTCGAAACCATCATGACGTCGAAGAACATTGAGACAACCCTATAGTTTATGCGATCGTCTTGCTTGAAAAAGAGACCTCTGTTGCCCAGTGCCCAGTGCCCTCGGACTTCGCCTTTATCTGTCAACGAATTTACAGTAATCCGAGTTATGAATTCCGTGTCGATCGACCCACATCCATGCTGAACACGGTTCATCTTGCCACGAAATAGAGTTTCCGTGCTATGGTTCTCGGGGCTTATTCCTCACAAATCCAACCCGAGCCCTACTTTCAATCATTCAACCACTGTTTCCGTGTCGCCTCAAATTTGAGCCATTCACCCAATGTTTCAATCCTACTCTAGCTTGTTTTATGACAAAGCCTTACATTTGAACTTGAACCTCGGTTCTAAATGACGCTGCAAAGAAACACCGGAGGTGAAAAAAAGAGTTCTGCCGAGATGAAGGTTTGAGAAGAAGGGATCAGCACCGCGAATCAGCGCCATCTGTGACCCATATGGCGGGCTTCAGAGTCGAAACATGGCCCAAGTGGAGATTATCAATGGGGTCGTCATGGCTTGCGGTCCATTATAACCGCAACAAAAAGGAAAGGATGTTCGCGTAACCCTTCACATCGAACGAATGTGAACCCTGCTAATCCAGTGGGGCGATCAATATCTCGTATCCCATAATTTGCTTAAATACTGATTTTCCCTACGACACTATCTGCGCCCCTTTTGTTTCTCTTCTCGAAGCGCTGCTTATAATGACTTCTTCGACGCGGAACATCTTGTTCCTCACCAATAGCGAATTGGGACAATGCAATGTGGCTCTGGCAGTAGCGGAAGAGTTCTTGCGCAAAGGTGACTTCCAGGTCCATTTCGCATCTTTCGCACCTGTCGCAAATGAGGTGAAGAATTTGAACAAACGCGCCGGTTGCGAAAATGTCGCCCAATTCCACGAAATACCTTCGCCATGTATGACCGATCTGGCTATTCGCAGCCACGTCGGTCTCCTTTTCCATAAGCCCGGCGTTAAGGGTGCGACACTGGGATTCAACAAGGTTGGCCGAGCCATGGAAAGTTGGAGACCGTCGGAGTATAAACAAGCGTATGAGGCTTGTCTGGATGTTTTGAACAAATTGAAACCGGCAATGGTTGTTGTGGACCCAATTCTACATGTTGGTATTGATGCGTGCCATACCGCAAAGGCTCGATTCACGGTACTCTGGCCTGTTCCTCTCAAGGATGTGGTGGTAGTCATTCAACCCAAGCTTGCGGCTCTTTGGAAGTACCCAGTGTAAGTTAGCCATAATCATCCAGCGGATGAAGTATGCTCAGTTGCTGATATCTCGCCTAGAACTGGTTCCGGATTTCCCTTTCCCGTGCCTTGGAAGCTCGTCCTTCATAACGTGTATTTGATCTTTCGGATAATCATGACTCTGGCATTCGGAAAGCCAGTACCAGATGAGGTGAAAAATGGGAAGAAAGTGGAAGGACGGAACCCGTTCCCTTTACCAAATGCGTACGAAAAGGATGCTTTGCAGCTCACGCCCGCTTTTCCTGAGCTTGATTTCCCCTTTCAGGTACCAGACAATGTCGTTAGCTGTGGCCCCATTCTCCGCAAATGCCCGGAACTCTCTGAATCAGACTCCGAACTGAATTTGTGGCTTCAAAAACCCACGATTCTTATCAGTCTCGGGTCTCATGTTAAACCGACTGAACAAATCGCCGTTGATATGGCAAAGGGAATTGCAGCAGTGCTGGCCAAGCAACCAGATATTCAAGTCCTCTGGAAGTTGCGATATGATTGGGAGAGCTCGGTGGAATTCCAAAAGGTTCTTGGCTCGCTTATTACCGCTGGCTCGGTAAAGGTGGTCGATTGGATTAAGGCCGATATCATGTCGGTCTTAGGAAGCGGGAGGATAATCTCATATGTGCACCACGGAGGAGCTAATTCATACTTTGAAGCGTGCAAGTAAGTTGAACATCAAAACCCTCAAGACCCGAGCTCTATCTAATGCACATATTCAGGGTTGGAGTTCCACAAGTTGTTCTGCCTCAATGGCTTGACACTTATGACTGCGCGACGCGAGTGGAATATTTGGGCATCGGAGTCCATGGAAGCAGAAAGTCTGCTCCTGGAATCGAGGCAAAAGAGTTTTCTAAGGCCCTGCTTCATGTTCTTAACGATGAAGACATTCGCTCGAAGGCGGCTGCCGTAAAGCAGATATGTGACAAGACGGAAGGACGTGTCGTGGCTCATGATAAGATCGTGGAGTTTGCTTCGACAAAGTAGTTACGAATTATAATGTATTGATAGATATACCCAATTTCATTCAATCGTGTCATCGTTATTCACATTTTCCCAATTCGCCATAAAAGAGTAGGGACATTATGGTTCGCGAGTTGGATTTTCGTCACGACAGTTGCCTGAGGACTTCATAGACTTGCGCACGCGCCTGTTGAAGGGCATCATCAACTTCACCATTGGCATGCCGTGATTTGACTTCGGAGTGAAGTTCAACCAGTTCCTTCGCTCGCTGAAGGTCCGTGTTCTCGGTGGATCCAATCGCGTCCGTGGAGACCAGGTCGGCTTTCGAGGGGGAAGGTTTATTTAGAGTAGTCTGGTGTGCATTCACTAAGGTCAAAGCTGCATTGTGATCCTACCAAAAGTTAGCGCGAGCCGACTTGATTATAGTAGGCCGAGAGATCGCGCAAGGACATGAACTCCAAGCTCCAAGGTGGGGGAGGCGGGGGTTATCGCCATTTGAGAGGCACTTACACACACGCGCAAAGAGGTGAGATCAGATAGTATCTCTGCGACTTTCATTGTGGCATGAGAATGTAAGCAGCAAAAAGCAGCAAGACTGGGTAAGTTGGAGATGAAGCAAAGGTACGATTGCGGAGAGCTCTTGAGGAACGGAAGTCTTGGCAAGCGAGCGCCAAGCATTGAGAAGCGTGACGCGTCGAGAGATCTTTTATAGAAACACTCTCTTATAGTTCTTCTCCTTATTTTGCATACACTACGGATTCTACACAGCTGATCAACTATATTAGTAACTACACCGGTGAAATAACTACGCCTTTACCATGATTGAGACCCAGAATCTGATTCATTGCTTTCCCTGATACTACTGATAACTAGATCATGAGCTTGATTTCTCTTTGATCGAGATATCCTCCTGGTGTTCGCAGCTTGTTGCTTTTTCTAGATCTAGAACATGCTCAGCAGCCTGTTGCTCAGCATCTGGAACCTTGGAGAATCCAATCTTATACCAGGGCAAAGAAAATAGCTGTCCAGCACTCTCCATGCTTCGCCCTTTGCATTCAGGGAAGGCAAGAAAGACCCAAACAGTGGCACACCCTGTGAAAGCAGCAAAAAGGGCAAATGGACCCCAGGCATGCATGTCTTCGGTCATGTTCGGAAATCCACGCGTAATGCCAAAGTTCAGCAGGTTCTGATAGATGAAAGCAATCGTGACGACTGTCCCACGCGTGGACGTCGGGCAGATCTCTGAGGCTGTAAGGGAAAAGACAGGTGCCCATCCAAATGCATATCCAATTGCAAATATACAAATTGCAACGATAGCAATCCACGCTGCAGGTGATGGGCTACTTGAACCGGAGAGATCGGCAACGCCAAGATAAGCGGCGAGGTAGATGAGACAACCGGTATTCATTGCTGAGCCGATCAATAGAAGTGGGCGTCGGCCGAAGCGATCGGTGAGATAGAATGCATAGAAAAGCATACTGAAAACCTTGATCATCCCATAGATGGCTGAAAACAGAAGGACCTGAGCAGAGTCCAGACCTATCGATTTCAAAATAGTCGGCGCATAATAGGTAATTGAGTTTCCACCACTCATGATGAAAAAGGTTTGAATAAGAATCACAAAGAAGAGCATCTTGCGGGTAGGAGGATTGGTGATACATGTGCCCAGAAGCGATTTAGTGGATTGCCAGGCAGATTGTGTCTCGGCATTTGCATCAACGCGGCCCCTGATTTCGTCAAATTCGCGACTAAAATAAGGATGATCCTCGTCGAGAGATCGGATTTTGAGAAGACTTTGCTTGGAAGCTTCAATTCGTCCTCTCATCATCAGGTAACGAGGGCTTTCTGGGAAGAATGGAAACCCGATGAAGAGAATAACCGCCGGAATTAGTTGGAGAACTAGTGTAGCTCGCCACTGCCAGCTATCCTCGGGGGATATACGCTCATATGAAGCATAATTAATCCAATAACTCCCGGCAACACCACCCATAATATTGATATTGTAGAACGTGGTCATCATGCCACGCATCTCAGTAGGCGCAATTTCTGAGATGTAGATAGGTCCAACAGTCATGCCAAATCCTGAGCCAATACCGGACATGACTCGTCCAACAAGAAGCTCAGTGAGAGAGCCAAAGTTTGCTGCCATTAGAATGGCTCCAATAGTGTAGAAAATGGCAGCACAAACAATAACGGATTTTCGACCCCGTCGCTCGCCTAAGGGGCCCGATAACAAAACCCCAAGGATTTGTCCCTATAAATGAACATCTGTCAGAACAAAATATCGAGAGGATATGCTTTTTTATCACAAGCACCTACCAGAAGCATTGAAGAAACAACCCAGCCCGAATAATCAGATACTGTGGTCGAGGAAAGATCGGTCCATCCAAAGTCTCTTTTAAAAGGTAACAGGCTCATGGTGCCCGATATATTTGCCGTATTAAAACCATGAAGACCTCCACAATAAGAAGCCCAAATAACCGCCAGCCAAACATAGGCTCTGCGAGCTGGAGCGGGGACCTGCTTGATGGCCGCGTTGGACCAGCCTCCACCTGCAGCACCCATTTTTCAAGAAGTGATGAATGGAATAAGCAATACAGAAAGAATGATCCTGAAAATTAGGAAGCTGAAGTAGCTTGCACTTTGGCAATATAAGAGTCTTGTAGAAAAGGGAATGAATCAGACTGACTTATATGATTCCTTAAGCCTCTCGGTGAACACGCCATTCATGCGGATACCAGTAATATCTCACTATGGGAACGAGCTCCATATCGAAGGATTCCCGCGGGGTATGTAATGACTAGGAGCAGCCCGATCACCTCGAAGCTAATTCATTGTCGTGTTGGGGTCATAAGATTGACGAATGCCGGGCACGCCATTGGTTGAGAAAGACGTGGGGAAATAAATCTGGGGTAAGGAGTATCCCGCGAGCAGCGGAGTGATCCGTGTGTGGCAAATGAATGGGCCGTTGAGGCTAGGAATGAACCGATGGAAGTATGGATCAACTACCATGGGATTGACTGCCTAAGTTGAGCCACTATTCCGCGCAGGAGAAAGACAGATCATGGCATACTTTGAATAATGATCAGACGGGATTACTTTTCGAAAGCTCGTTGCTTGAATTATCTTTTTTCGGATAATCAGCCATTCCACCTCGACCGGATTCAGATTTTTGCCACCCTCAATCATCTTTATTTTTGTTTATCTTATTACTAGCCCTGGAATCTTTCAATCCAGAGGAAAATTATTACAAGTACTATTTGTGATGAAAATCAAGCAAGATTCGAGTAGTTGCACAGATTCCTCTTGCTCTTCTAGCAGGCTTTCACTGCAAATTTAGGGCAAAATATGGGGTTAGGGCTACTGAGCCTGCGAAACTGGACCAAAGCGTCTCAAATTTAATTGTTTAATTGTATTCTTCTTTCTTTGGACATTTGAACCCCGAAACGGTATAAAAAAAGGATTACTAGTAAAACGCCATACTCCAATCCCACCCAACTGCGCTAGTCAGAGTGAGACTAGACACAGTATTAGTATTTAACATACAACAAAGATCTGAAGGACTAGAAGGCATAGCATCACCTGCCAACCGTCTTCGTCTTGATAAAGTTCAAAGCACTACCAGCCCGTAACCAAGCAAGCTGCCCCTGATGGAAACTATGATTGAGATCAGCTTCCCAGACCGAACCATCTATCCCTTGAACCCTCATAGTGACAGATTTTCCAGGCTGGAGTTCACCCTCTTCCACATCGATCAAGGAAATACGATCCCCGTCACAGATGCGGTTATAATCTGCAGGATCATTGAATGTAAGAGGTAGCATGCCTTGCTTCTTCAAATTTGTCTCATGGATACGTGCAAAAGAACGTGCAATGATTGCTGTCCCACCCAGGTATCGCGGCTCAAGCGCTGCGTGTTCGCGAGAGCTACCCTCGCCATAGTTATAGTCTCCGATAATGCACCAACGTACGCCATTTTTCTGCAAGTCTCGTGCGACTTCTGGCACAACGTTAACCTTGCCCGTGAGAGGGTTTCGGGTATATCCAAGTAATTGAGGGTCATTTGGAAGAGATGCATTTGATGCGGTGGTCAGCATATTGTTGCTGATGTTCTCGAGATGTCCTCGATATTTGTACCAGGGTCCGGCCGGGGATATATGATCAGTGGTGCATTTGCCCGAGACCTTGATGAGGATCTCCATGCCATTAGCATTGCCAGGCTGCCAGGGTTTAAATGGATTCAAGAGCTGCAGACGATCCGACTTGGGGTCGACCGAAACAGTAAGAGAAGAGCCGTCAGAGGGTGGCTCTTGGAATGTGTCGATACCAGTTTCGAAATGTCGCGGTAACTCTTGGTCGATCGGAGGATCTAACAAAAATGAAGCCTCGGTTCCCACGATTTTATCCCTGGTAGGATTGAAATCGAGGCGACCGGAGTAAGCAAAGGCTGTGACGATTTCAGGCGAAGTGACAAAGGAATGCGTTGCAGGGTTGCTATCATGACGACCGATGAAATTGCGATTGAAGCTCGAAATGACAGAGTTTTTCTCATGTCCTTTGACATCCACATCTTTCCGGTCCCAAGATCCAACACAAGGTCCGCATGAACTGCTTAACACGACAGCACCTGCATCTCTCAGCTCGTCCAAAATTCCGTCAGCCTCTGCTGTTGCTCGGATCTGCTCGCTCCCCGGCGTCAAAAGGAATGGAACCTTGAATTTCGTCGTTCCAGCCGCATGGGCTTGTCGTACAAGCTGTCTGCATTTATCAAGATCCTCGTATGAGCTGTTCGTGCAACTGCCGACCATCGCATGGCTCAACTCAACCGGCCAGTCCTTATCACTGATAGTAGACTTGAGTTGGGAAATTGGATGAGCCAGGTCAGGCGTGAAAGGCCCATTGATATGGGGCTCCAGGGAAGAGAGGTCGATATCGATAATCTGATCATAGTATTTATGAGATCCTTGATCGGCTGTCAAAAGGATATCACGGACTTGATTGGCTGCCTGAGCCACGTAGTCGCGTTTGGTAGCCTGTAAATAACGGTCCATAGCGGGAGAGTGAGGGAAAATGCAAGAAGTTGATCCAATCTCAGCTGACATGTTGCAAATAGTTGCCATGGCCGTAGCACCCAGGGTTTGAGTACCTGGGCCGAAGAATTCAATCACTGAGCCCTTTCCTCCTGAGACAGTGAGGATACCAGCTAGCTTGCAGATGATATCCTTTGTTGATGCCCAGCCCTGAAGCTGGCCGGTCAAGTTAACACCAATAACCTTCGGTGCGACCAGTTCCCACGGCATTCCGGACATCGCATCGACTGCATCAGCGCCACCAACTCCGATGCCCAGCATCCCTAATCCTCCTGCGTTTGGGGTATGCGAATCGGTTCCGATGATCAATCCTCCAGGCCTAAAGGTGAAATCGTTAGCGATCGCTATCTTGTGTAAACTGGGGAAGATAAGCAATTACTTACATCGCATAATTCTCGAAAATGACAGTATGAATGATGCCAGACCCCGGCTTCCAAAAGCCAATTCCATATTTTCTTGAGGCACTGCTGAGAAAATCATACACCTCCGCATGTTCTGAAGTTGCACGCTCTAAGTCCTCCTTTGCACCCTTCTCAGAAATCACGAGGTGGTCGCTGTGCACTGTAGTGGGAGTCCTCACGCGTGGAAGACCGGCACTGATAAATTGGAGCAGAGCCATGGTGGCGGTGGCATCATGACATGCTATACGGTCAGGTTGTAACTCAAGGATAGTCTTCCCGCGATCTATCTTTGCTAGGTTCCATTCACGTTGTCCATCCACGATCAAGTGGCTATAAAGGAGCTTCTCGGTCAATGTCAATGGCCGCTTTGATTGATGCTTTAATGTATCCAAGACTGCGATTTGCCTGTTGTAGTCGACACCCAAAATGTTCGACCGGTATGCATTTGCAGTTGCGAGGCCGCTTCTCTGCAAGTTTGAAAGCCTTTGTGACCGCCGCGAAGTACGCGCAAGACGTCGAAATGTTTGCAACATCATGTTGAACTTGGGGTCGAACACGATGGTTGAACGCTCAAGTCCAACAACGCGGGGGAGAATCTATAATAAAAATATCGGCTCGATTTCAAGTAGCCAATGCCGAGCTTCTTAATTCGTAATAATCTTATTCCACCGATTTTGTTTTTTTTGGTCGCCGAGATCGCCAGTTTGAGAAGCCCTAAATGCCATACTGGAGCGTTCCGGGTGGGTCTGGAGTGTTCCCGGCGAATGAGTTTGGCGGTTGATGCTGGACCCCATCGAGGTGTACCCGGCGCAATGAAGAGAATCTCTCCGTAAATCCAGAATTTCTGAAAGCGTTGCAGAGTATTTGAATGTTTAGTCATACCTTTGTTTCACTAAGATTGACATCTCTTTCCACCTCCACTCCAAGTTGACAGCCACTGCTATCTCCAGAAATCAGAATGGCGGCGAAATCAAAGGCAGTCCAGGCATTGGGCAAATTCACATCGTGCGATGTAAGTTATACAAGTCCATTTTCCACTTGCATTCCAATATGCCTGTTGTATGTCCGAAGAAAATGGAATTGTGACTTATTCATGATTTATCAGATCGGAGATGCTCTCGTGAAACTAGGAATTAAACATGGCGGCTATCTATCAGGTCTATCGATGTATAGCCCTCACCGAATGAGTGGACCATCCAAGATATTCGGGCCTGCCTACACAGTTCGCATGGTACACGCAGCAGAAAAAACCTCGCCAAGCCCTCCAAAGCATTTCGCAGATGCCATCCTCAAGGATAGTGTCGTTTTTGTTTCCCAGCCCAAGGGTTTAATCAGCGCATGCTGGGGAGGTTTAATGAGCACTCGTGCAAAGAAGCTGGGAGCTGCTGGTGTTGTCATTGATGGACGATTCAGGGATATTGAGGAGCACCGGGCATTAGATATGGGACTTTTTGCGCGTGGGATAAGTATTTTGGGATCGAACACTTTCACACGTTCATCCGAGCTCAACGTTCCCGTGGAATATGACATTGTTGAAGTGAATGAGAAGGTGACAATCAATCCGGGTGATTATATCCTTGGGGACTGTGATGGTGTTGTTGCCATCCCGCCAAGTACCGTGGAAGAATGCTTGCGTCTCTGCCAAGAACGATATGATATCGATAAAAAGACGAGGGAATGCTTGGAGAACGGTGATGAGATGGGGCCAACGATCAAGAATTTGAGGAAGTAGATGTTTTGAGAAGATGGTTTTGTAGTAATACAGATATGATGTCCTGCATCGAAGAAGCCATACGTTCCGTCCCAAGTAGAAAAAGAGTACAAACTTAGTATCTTTGAAAAGAACGACGATTGGTTTCATTAGTACTTCATATATCGTTCGCTTGGTCAAAAAGACCAGTCGAATTTGAGAATGGGTCCCATCCCCAATCTTCGTGCAAGTAATCAGCCATGAAATTCTCCATGGCGGCTTCAATTGTCGGAGGATCAAATTCCTGTAGAGTGTTCATTGACATGGCCAGGTCTATTTGATCAAGTGATGGCGGGGCACCATCTAACGGCGAAGTCAGTGGATTATCTTAGACATGAAAAATGCTCAGAGGCACTATAAGAGTACTATATACTTACCTAGGTCAAATGACTGATCCTGCTGAGGCAGATGAAATTGGTCAGGCTGAGCTTCTCCTGCGCGATCGTTTTGAAATCGCATATTTGCCGGGTGATGTTCAGCGCCAGAGAAATTCCTGTTTGACGACGGTATTTGCGAACTTCCAGCCCGATCGTTATGAGGCAACGTTTGCTTCTGTTGAGGGGTAGACAAATTTTGGACCTGCATTTGCACATCGCTGAAGTATTTGATGATCAAGTCAATCATCACCTCGAAGCTCTCTTTGCCGTTCCGGACCGAGGGCCACCACTGGCTCCCGATACTGAGGTGGTTGGAACAGGTACGTAAATCACGAAGGAGCTTTGCAAAGGGCACTGTTTGCTGCAGGTCCCGCGATGCCCAGGCACAATACACAATAGTTGCCCCTGATGAGAAGATACCATGTATATTGCGCCAGTTATAATAGAGCATATCTCTACTGCTAACAGCGTCATATATCTGCAACCTTCTGCTGCAGCTCTGATAACAAAGCCTCAAAGCTTCCTGGCTTGGGGATGGAAACATCTGCGAAGGTTGAAAAAGAAGACAAATGGCTGAATGGTAAATTTGCTCGTGTCTCATTTTTTGAATCTGGAAGCTCGCGATTTGTTCTTCGTCCATATCTCCGGCAGGATTGATTTTATCAACATCAGCAAGCCAATTATCGAGATCAAATTTGATCTTCTTCTGGATCTCTGTGAGGTTCGTAGGCCATACAAAGCTATGGTTTCGGGTTGGTAGATGATACAAAAGCAGTTTGATCTCTGATATATGTTGTTCCAGTCGAAACCTCAAGATTGACAACGCGAGGAGATGCGTTTCTGGGAGCTTGATCAACAAGTCGTTCTCGGCTAGAGTCATCATGGCTGTCACGTCGGATTCGTCGGGAAGGCGAATGTCAAATGCTTCATCACGTATTCCAAGAGGACGCCCCTGAATTGTGGCAATTGATCTGTTGAGTTTTAGTATTAATGAATTGATGTTCTTGGATTTTCTTGGAGTAGGGCTTCGCACCGATCCATTGAGTAAACTGTGTAAAATAAGAATCTTTGCAGAGCTTTTGTAGGACCTGGTATATCTGAATCACTTGGTTCTCGTTGAAGACCAAGATCTATACAGTGAGACATCGCAATATAGGATAATGTCCAGACATTCATTCCGGCGGGTTCAATGAGGCTCTGGACAGTTAGTAGTAGTATAGCTTGCAGCGACGGAATGGAAATGCTAGAAAAGGTTTCCGACGCCGCTGACATGGCCATGCGCTGAAAGCGTGACGGGGAATGATCGAATATTTTCTGTCTGGTAAATATGGTGGCCGATAAGGAAAACACCATAAAGCAGTGGAATACGGCGGTAGAAATCGATATTGGCGTATAGTGACGACCGGCAATAAACTCCATTTTCCCGTTATAGCCAAATGGATCAATAGAGCTGATCCAACCATTCTGATCAACAGACCCATCATAGCCTGTTTCGGCACATACATATAATGCGCGGTAAGCATTGATTATTGACGCAGGATGAAGAAATGGATAGTCGATATGGATGTTTTGAAAGTAAATCTCGAGCAAGAGACATGCTTCTTCGGGGGATGGAAGTTCCTTCAGAAAGAAGTCAGTAAAATGACGTCCACTTGGGCACGTCTAAGCATTTACGAAAGAGAGCATTAATAAAAAGTACCTTTCTGAGTTTGCTGTACAGAGACTTGTATATCTCGTCGGATATTCGTTGTGGTGTCAGTCTGCGCTTCTGGATTGCCGCAGGGTCAGATAGTTGCTCATTGTCCAGACCCATCAATTTTGCGAATAGTAGCCCCGAGGACGACCCCAGGTAGTGCTTCTGACGTGAATCAGACTGTAGTGAGAGCATGCCGAGGTCAATTGCCACAGACCGCGCTTTAGCAGAAAGTGGCGAATCGGCATCTGACTCCATTGCCGAATGTGAGCGTTTAGTTACCACTGCTTCATCAAATGACGGTGGTATTTGAGGCTCTGAAGTTTCCACTTGAGTATTGTTTGCCGTGTGAGTAGTCATCATGCCATCCTGAGATGTATTGAGGGTTTCCATAAAGTCCGTGTTGATTTTCGGGCCCCGAGACAGATCAAAGTCCGGGCACAAAGTGGCTAGGTTCTCCTCGAGCCATTTTATGCGAGCACAACATTTTACAGCGAAGCTTGGGTGAGTTAGTAATGTTAGTAATGTTGCTATGCTTCCTGAGGCAGAGCTGTATCTGCGGAACGATCTATCGCAACCGGAATTGACACTTACTCGCGCGGGATAGACAGGTCGTTATTGCCGGTATGAACATCTATACAAGGAACCTTTGCCCTAGCACAGTTACCACAGGCAGGTATTCCCCCATCGCACTGCCATAATTATCAGTATTTGCTTTCATGGGGGGTTTTGGCTGAAGAGATTCACCTTCGCTCGTTTCTGGCGACATCGGCGACATGCCGAGCGAACCTTTCGAGGTGGCGGGGCACCGCCCTCTTCGGTAGGCATCTTGGTCCGTTTCCTAGAATCCGATATTTCAGATACCAACTACCATTTGGCTTAAACACTGAGTAGTTTTCCGGAATGCATGATAGTGCTAGGATGTAGAGATGGGGAGATGAGAAAGAAAGGTTTTGGTTGTGGGGAACGTCTTGGCTCGCCTCGCGGATTCTGGGGTACATCATGCCCCAGTAACCACGGGCTCATCAGCCCTGTTAACTTTGATTGACAGAAATTAAATCTATCAGGAGCTTGGATTCTCGGGTCTTGAAGTAGGGTTTCGTGTGAAGGTTACAATCTAGTGGTATACATCGTAATATAACTGGAGCAAAATGAAACTATCTTTTTCATCTTCTGGGGTCTTGCATATCCCGTATATCTCGTATATTATCTCCAATCTATAATCTCGCCTCTTCCTTGCTTCTAGATAGTGTCTTGGTCCATTGGATAACAGCTTCATAGATCGAGAAGCTCAACGCACCCGAAACCTGCAGTTGAAAATTTAGCAGGGTGTAAGGATATCAATAAAAATATGAGATACGTACACTCAGTCTAATCAATCGTGGCGTAGTCCCTCGCCAAAAACTGGTGATACCCTCTTGGGTGACCATCGAACGGAAGCAATCCAGCGAACCTCGATACCGCTGACTTCCATCGACAGCCTGTAATTTCGTCTTGATCGAGTCAAATGGCATAGTCGCATACACAGTGACAATTCCAGCCATAGCACCGGCAGTCACAGTGCAAACAGATTTAGGTAAAGACATCGCCTGCATTCGATCCAGGAAGACATTGTAGCTAGTGAATCTCACCATCGCATTCGCAGACTGTTTCATTGTAACCGGAATAACGCCCCGATAAATTCCAGCCAAGCCCTCATTTTTGATGATGGATACGATGCCATGGCGAGTTGATTTGTACAACCTAGGCCCTGCACGATCATCGATCATCTTGGTCTTGATGGTTTCGCCAGGTGTGACCACGACGACTGCTTCTGCTACACCGGCTAGCAAGCCAGCACTCATATTCCCTAAGGGTGTCACTTTTCCGTTTGAATCGGTCGGCATCAATTGTTTGGATGCATCAAATGTGAAAAAGCGGATGGCCGACTTTGAGGCATTTGAAGCACAGAAGATTCCGCTTCCCGTGTAAATTGTGCGAAGCCCATGCTGTCGAATGGTAGATGTGAGGAGTTGTACGAGAGACTGTCTTTTGACTCCACTGGGTTGATATAGTTGTTGGCGTGTTTTGAGGTATTCTGTGGGATACTATATGCCACAAAGACTTAGTTGTACTTCGGTCTATTCTATCAACCATGATTCATCTTCATACCGTTATCAGACTTTCAAACCCACCGGCAGAACCTCCGGCCAGTATAGATTGCCACGGCGATATTTGATTCTGGCTTGACATGATTGAGCTGAATTCCTAAGTAACAGGAAAGTCAGGGTACCTTATTTTTACCCTTTCTCACTGGCTCAGGGCTCATCAGAGGCCCGGATGAAATCAGCATGATCAGCCAGGACCGGTCCGACATCGCGAATTTGCCATTCTGATACTGACGATTCGGAGGCTCGCCGGATATTGACCTCACAATGTGTTGATGGAAGAATTCGAAAGTCGATGTTCTAAGTGTTGCTTTCATGTTTGCCGGCGATTCCTACATTCCGGAGTGCTCCAGCTCCACTTGATCCACCCGGAACGCTCCAGAGATCATCGCGATTTCTCCATCGGCCACTAAAACTATGTACTTCTTCGGAGCTACCCCGAAATTCGGAACTTGGACATGATCAATCAAATTGCCATGAAATTGATGGGCTCCTCCGAGCTAACATACCCCAGGTCTTCTCGAAATGGGGTATCGGCCAAGACTTGATCCAAAACTGGGATATCAAGTTTAGTCCCCTGACTATCGGTTCAAATATACTAGTATTTCATAACACCCACTAGCCTAATCTCATTCATCACTCCGAATGTGAATATCATCAAATTTGGCTTCGAAAACCGCATCTATCAACATCGTCAGCCCAACGACAATAATCTCGAGATTTCAATATGACCTCACAGCTCTTCCCAGAAGGTGGATGGGATGTCCATCATCACATCTTCGAACGTAAGTTTCCTATCGAAAGTATCTCCTCGACACGCAGACCTCATACACAAGCACCAAGGAATGCTAACATGACAATAGCCGAAAGATTCCCCTACGACCCAAACCGACACCTCACCCCGCCACCAGCAACAATCAAAAACTACAACGAATTCAAACTAAAGGCCGGGATAACACACTCGGTCCTCACCCATGGCCTCTCATATGGGGCAGATAGTACATGTCTCCATACTTTCACCACGGAATTGGGCCCCTCAAAAACAAAAAGTATTGCCGTAATCGACCCGGAAACAATCACACCGGCCGAGCTATCCGACATGCATGCCAACGGTGTCCGCGGGATAAGAGTCAACATGTACCGATTCAACGCAATGCACGACGTCGAACTCCAAAAGCTAGCACTAACAGCTCACGTCCGTGCATTGGATGGTCGTTGTACGGGGTGGAGTATGGCGTTTACGCACACGCATCCTGAGTTCTGGGGCGAGTTGAAACCTGTTATTGAGAAGGAAGTTGTGTCACGAGGTATTCGATTGGTGACCGATCATTTTGCTCTATTGAAAGGGGAGAGTAGGTTATCGGGAGATAGCCAGCAAGGAAGTATCACCAAGCAGCCTGGATTCAAAGATATTATGGATTTAGTTCGGAAGGGCCATCTTTTTGTTAAGATTAGTGCGCCTTATAGGGTTAGTACCCAAGCACCGCATTTTGAGGACCTGAAGCCTCTTGTTCGAGCACTGTTCGAGGCGAATCCTCAGCAGCTTTTATGGGGTAGTGACTGGTATGTGGAAGTTCTTCAATATCTTGTTGGATTGAGTGGGAGCAGATTTATCTAATGTTCATTTCTAGGCCGCATACACCGTTGATGAAGGTGCGAACGAGAGAAGAGGCTTTGATGGAGACTCCATATCTGAAAGTTGATGATTTGGCTTGGTTGAAGAGTTTGAGATCGTGGTTGTCTGATCATGAATGGAGGTATTTGATGGTGCAGAATCCACAAAGGCTGTACGGCTGGTAGGATAGGTAATATTGACTGATTTCGAGGTAAAGATTCATCTTGTACGGAGTGTTCGGAGTGTCCAATACGTGGTTGAACAGTGTCAAGTTCTGCGTGATGAAAGCTAGTCCTACAAATAGCTTCAAGTTGCAATATCTACGTACTGGAGCAGAAATAGCTAAATGACTTTTCAATTCGTTTTGAACCTGTAATAATATGTAGTAGCTATAATTGATCACGAAACCCATATTTCAGCTCTCCTTTAGAGATCCACACTGTACGATTGCACGAGTCCACCCGAACATATACCCATGATTCTCAATCATCACACTCACTAGGAGTTAAATCTTCATCCGTAATAGGAGGCAAATAACTGAACCGATAACTTCTCTCTCCATCAGGGAACAATACAGAACCATCTTCGAGCTTATGCACCATGGCATATTCCTGCTTCGCCATATACTCCTCCTCCATGACCAGAATCTGCGCAAAGTGGAAAACAAAGTCCCAAGTCCAATGTTCTTTGCGTAGCCAGTGAATAAATCGGCGACGGTATAGATTGCTGTCTAGTCCCCCTAAGAAAGCTTCGATGATGGTATGGTCGTTATTCACCCCTCTCGCGCGCATGCTCTGGCGACGAAATTCGTGTGCTGCATCAAAATATCCTCCGATTGAGCGGCCGTTCTGGTTCATCACTGTATTTAGCGTTGTCGAGAATTGTTCTCTGAATAAGATCTTTGGTTCTGCAGATTTGTTGGGGTTATTGTCTTCCGGCTCGTTGGTCGTGTGAGAATCGGACCTGGAATGTGAGATCTGAAGGAGAGCCTGGGTCAAGGGAGACGATCCACATGTCTTTTCATTGATTTCACCAGATCCTTGAATAGGCTCGAGTCCAGGTGGTGGCCCTTTCGCGATAGCTCTCTCAAGGCCAGGGGTGTGATGAAGACCACGAAGCTTGGCGATTGAAGCAAGTAGAGTCTCATTGCGATTCACTATATTTTTAGCATTGGAGTAAAGAGGAGTGACGGTATCCTGAAGCTGACTGCGTAGGAGCAGAAGTCGCTGTTGGCCCTGGGGGGTTTGATCATTGAGAGACGTAGCCACTGAGGCGACGATAACGGTGAGGTCTTTCAAACAGCTTGAGAGTTGCTCTACAAGCGACTCCGTCTCTACAACTCGAGCTTTCGCTTCAATTAGATGCTGCGTCAATGATCGCTGCTCACGCTGTAGTTCGAAGTTCCAGAGGAGTGCCGTGGGTGTCATTGCAACGCCGGACCGAGTCATATTGCAAACTGAATATAACCGTCAGAAGTAAATATCTGTCAAGGATGAAAGGAGAATCGAAGTCCAGAGCGTGTTAAGAGGCTGTGGGAAGGGGAAGACACTGAGCGCGTGGTTGAAGAGTGAAAGATGGAGTGGGTGAGGTAAGGCAGTACTCCCACTGATATCTTCTTATAATAGTATAAGAAGATATCAAACATCGCGGTAACCGTCAAGAGCCCGCGTGAAGTGGATGCTATCAAGGAATAAATTGATTCAAACAACGGTTAGTATTTGAAGATTTGCAGCTACACATCTAGTGGCAGACTTATAAATAGAAAAGATATAGATCATTCAGGGTTACTCTCTAAGACAAACACCGTAAGGAACAAGTCACATTTTGGCCCGATCTATTGATTAAGTATCATAACAGGCATCCTTAACCAACCAGAGCGAGCTAGATACAGAGGTAACGGAGAGAAAATGCAGTAAAAGGAAAACCGTGACAGCAAAAACGCAGAAACATGTCACATCTCCGTGGGTGCAGGGACATAGGAAACCATTACAGTGACCCGATGTCAGTAGAGGATGGCCTCTGGCCAGCCCATCAGGCCAGCTGCGAGCGGAAATGCGTTAAGAAACACAGAAAGCCACTTTTGACGCAGGTTCTGCGATCGTAATCCGCATCAAGACATAAAAGGGGGAAAGTTAGGATGTTTAGATGAGGTCAGCAACGTTCATGGGCATCTCCTCGACCTGGGTGCTGTAGAACTGCTCGATCTCACGGAGCATACGGACATCGTCGGCGGTGACGAAGTTGATAGCAACACCCTTACGGCCGAAACGACCACCACGACCGATACGGTGAATGTAGTTCTCACGGTTGGCGGGGAGATCGTAGTTGATGACCAGGGAAACCTGCTGGACATCAATACCACGGGCCAGAAGGTCAGTGGCGATCAGGACACGGGAGGAACCAGAGCGGAACTCCTTCATGATAACATCACGCTGGCCCTGCTCCATGTCTCCGTGCATAGCAGAGACAGTGAAGTCACGAGCAGTAAGCTTGTCGGTGAGCCAGTCGACCTTTCGGCGGGTGTTGCAGAAGATAACGGCCTGGGTGATGGTAACGGTCTCGTAGAGATCGGAAAGGGTGTCAAGCTTCCACTCCTCCTTCTCGACGGCGATATAGAACTGCTTGATACCCTCAAGGGTAAGCTCCTGCTTCTTGACCAGGATACGGACGGGGTCACGCATGAACTTGGTGGTGACCTCAAGGACATCCTGGGGCATGGTAGCGGAGAGCAGGGTGACCTGGGTAGACTGGGGAAGGAGCTGGAAGATGTCGTAGATTTGCTCGGTGAAACCACGGGACAGCATCTCATCAGCCTCGTCGAGGATGAAAAGCTTCATGTGGTCGGTGCGCAGGACACGGCGCTGGATCATGTCCTGGACACGGCCGGGGGTACCGACAACGACGTGGGGGCCGTCACGGAGGGCGTTCATGTCCTCACGGACGTTGGTACCACCGATACAGGCGTGGCAGTCGAGGGTCATGAAGTCACCAATGGCAACAACGACCTTCTGGATCTGCTGAGCCAACTCACGGGTGGGAGCAAGGATCAGAGCCTGGCAAGCCTTCAGGTTGGGGTCAATCTTCTGCAGGGCGGAGATGGAGAAAGTGGCAGTCTTTCCGGTACCGGACTGAGCCTGGGCGATGACATCGTTGCCTGAAATGGGATGATTAGGCTCTGAGTTCTGAAAATCGTTGAAAACGAGGAGCGCGGGAGGAAAGAAAAAGTAAACTTACCCTTGATGATGGGCATGATGGCACGCTGCTGGATAGCGGAGGGACGCTCGAAACCGTAGGCGTAGACACCTGGGGTCGACAGTTAGGAATTTTCTGCATACCCCGCCATGAGCGAGAAGGGGCGCGAGAATAGCACATACCGCGAAGCAGCTCGGGCTTCAGGTCCATGGAGTCGAAGGAGTCGGTGATCTCATCGTAGTTAGACTCGATCTGACCTATACAGGTGCGATTCACAGTTAGCGTTGGTCCTTATCTCAATTTTCTGCGATCCCCTTTGACGTTGCCACTATGGATCGTCGAGCGTGAAGGACAACGCGACAAAACACAAAAAGTCGATCGAGCAGAAAGAAGGGGATAAAAAAATTCACATACCCTCGGGGAGGTCCTCAAGACCCTTGTCGTTCGACATGTTGGCGGTTGAAGGTAGGTGATCACAGACGACTCGTCGCTGTGACCTGGTGGGGTGAGATTTTAAGCGAACGTACCCTGAAGGGTGAAGGTTCGCTGCGTGAAAAGGACTAGTATCAAGGCTCTTCGATCACGAAGAGCGCACAAGATACTAGGTGGGTGTAGAAAGAGTGGTTAAGTAGGATGTGTATCAAGACACAGGGGGTTGAAAGAGAAAAGAAAAAATCGTCTGCCGGCGCCGCCATTTGCTGCGACGCTTTTTTTTTTTT
>Ga0209673_1001090_pt1 | contig 30527 bp, 32 predicted proteins | sample AraplaCol_mMS_r2_2_FD_184274 | JGI IMG/M metagenome (GOLD analysis project Ga0209673, IMG submission 184274) | Arabidopsis root microbial communities from North Carolina, USA - plate scrape MF_Col_mMS_r2 (SPAdes) (version 3) | ecosystem: Host-associated > Plants > Roots > Endosphere | place... | reverse complement strand
TGGGGAGAGAATTATCATCATCAGGGTTCATGAAGTCTATTATACATATCGTGGACATGGAAGTAACCAAAGATTTATCGTCGAGCCTTTTTCTTGTCTGGTTCGCCTTCTTCTTCATCGCTTAGCTCTGCATAGATTGCTTGGGGCTGGGTTTCCTTATATGCCTTGGTGAATATAGGATCTTTCTCGGCTTTGTCGGCATATTTCAAGAGTGCCTCGCGAGGATCCTCGTCACGCATGGAACTAAGCGGAATATTCTCTCGAATGTGTTTCTCATCCGGCTGAGACTTTGCGAAGGGTGTCACGGCCGGCAAGTGTGGACGACGAGGGTCTCGAGAGCGACCAGAGGCTGTTAAGCCTACCGTAGGATGACGGGCAGACCAGGTTGAAGAGCTATAATGGGGTACACCATTAGATCCAACAACCACCGAGTCTCCAGAGAGACCCTGGGTCAGGTCAGTCGTGAGAGTGGCATTGTCGTCCAAATGGCGGCGCTTGGGTGCGCGAGACATGACCAGCGCCGCACCCTTAGAGGACATCGTGGGATTGTATAGGACGTGTGTTTCGGCGTTGGCGGAGCCGGTCAAAATCTGGTTCAACTTCTCATGCCACAGAACAGAAATCAATGGAGATCCCGGGGTAACAGGAGTAACGAGTTCGGGCCGTAATGTAGCCGGATTGAGAATGTGCAAATGTCCGGTTTCCGAGCCGGTGATAACATTGGCCGAGGACGGGGAGAAGAGGATGTTGGAGGTTGGATAGCGAGAAGAGGTTGAGGTATGCGCAACCGTATTGACAGGAGTCTTGAACTTTCTGGTATCCCAGAGCTTGATCGTATCATCTCCACCTCGACTGACGACAAGCCGGCCGTCGGAGCTTATATCTAGACCACTGGTCCATGTATCGCGGACATGGGCATCTCGCACCTCAGCAGCGGGTCTAGTGAAAGGCCCCTTTCCACTATACATCACCAAGCTACCATCCAGAGCCGCAGTAACTAACACATCAGAACCGCCCTGTTTGGGAGAGCCCCAAGCGACGGCTGTCATCTTAGTCCGACCAGCGGATCCAGCAACACGCGATTTATGCACAATCACTTCTTTTTGTGATCGGCCCACATTGGCATCCCAAATGCGTACCGTACCATCTGAGCCAGCAGTAGCACACAGGTTCTCATCTGATGGACACCAAACTCCACTAGTAACCTCTGAAACGTGACCCTTAGTATTGTGAAGATCCCGCAGATACATATCACCCTTGACGAATTCTAAAAGAGTTTCGCCATCACGATCGAGAATTCTGGATTGAGCCGATGCGGGCACGGCGAGAACATAACCAGGAGTAATAGGGTTGAAGGCGACGTAGTGAACGGAATGGGTATCTTGCGCGGCGGACTGTTTCTTCAACGAGGGATCGACGGATTTGAAGGCGCGAATGGTTGACGGTGTCATAGAGGCAAAATCATGAAATTTCAACGTGCAATCGGTAGAGCCTGTAATTAGTCGCGATCCTGATGGATCAACGGTCATGGTTGTCACTGCGCGTTCATGGGTCTTGAGGACCATTTCATGCGACACAGGAAATTCATCCTCATCATCCGAGTCGTCCGAGTCATCATCATCCGAGTCATCATTGCCCGAGTCTGAGTTTTCATCACGCTTGGAGATAATCTTTGGGTCTGCTGGTTCAGCAGCGCTGGCTGCGGAGGCTGCTGCATTTAGTTCACTGCCGTCATCATTGGCAGGCGGTTTCACTGAAACTTCTGCACGCTTTGAACGATTGATCTGCGTATCAACGTCGACGGACTTCTCCTGCTTCCCGAAGCTGGAAGGGAAGAATTGTTTAAATGCCTCCTCGTCAAAGCCGTCCATTTTTCAAGCGTGAGATGTTGGAGAATGCTCGGTCTTAGATACAACTTGCCGCAAGAACTTGCGCGGCGTCGAAGCTTGTTTGCACTGTTTGCATTTAATATTGGAGACGATACGCTAACCTGATTAGGATACGACGGGAGATCAGTATATTGGATGCCTTACAATAGGGTAGGGTTTGGACATAGGAGCCCCAAGCAGGATCTCAGATTATTGTTCGAGACTAATTTCAGCTTTGAGGGTCTCTTTCGAGGTGTCTAATACCTATTCTACTCTACAGCTCGATCGAGAATTAAAGAACGTTGACACTCATGGAAATATATCGAGGTATACCATCTCCGTAATCGCTTGGGTTCCATTAAAATACACAGATCTAGCCCTGAAGGTCTCTCACATGGCCTTTCTCAACTGAGAACTGGTCATGCTTACAAGTACAATCCCTCCACAGGACCACCGTCTTGCTTGGTCTTCATAATGCGCTCCCGAGCGGACCGGAAGTCATCCATCTGCACTCTCATGCGGCGCTCTCTCAGGGCCATCAGACCAGCCTCGGTACAGATGGCACGGATATCGGCACCGGAAAGATCATCCTTCTGGTTAATGAACTCATCCAGGTCGACATCATCACCGAGAGACATCTTCGAGGTGTGCAAGGTGAAAATCTTCTTCTTCGTAGTTTCTGGGAGAGGAATAAGGTTAGTGATGTAGAATGTACGATCAATATTGAAAAGAAACTTACGGTCAGGGTTCTCAAACAAGATCTTGCGATCGATACGACCGGGTCGAATCAGAGCTGGATCTAGCGTTTCGATCTTATTAGTAGCCATGATGACCTTCACGTCACCGCGATCATCAAAACCGTCCAGTTGGTTGAGCAGTTCCAGCATGGTACGCTGGATCTCACGCTCACCACCTGATTGAGATTCATAACGCTTGGTACCAATGGCGTCAATTTCATCAATGAACACAATCGAGGGGGCATGCTCAGCGGCAACTGAGAAGATCTGGCGAACCAAACGAGGACCATCACCCAGGTACTTCTGGATCAGCTCACTACCAACAATGCGCAGGAAAGTTGCACTAGTTTGGTTGGCAACAGCCTTCGCGAGAAGCGTTTTTCCTGTTCCGGGTGCACCATAGAGAATGACACCCTTGGGTGGCTTGATACCCATCTCCTCGTACAGCTCGGGGTGTAGTAACGGCAACTCGACGGACTCTCGAACTTCTTGAATTTGTTGTTCCAGACCACCAATGTCGGCATATGACTCAGTTGGGGCCTTGTCCAGCTTCATGACCGATACAAGAGGGTCAGACTCCTCTGTCAGGACACCAACGACTGATACCGACTTGTGATGCAGCAGAATGCTAGCGCCAGGCTCCAAGAGATCCTTGTCTACGAATGACATGATCGAAACATAGTACTCTGGGCCAGTGGCGCTGGAAACGATGGCATGGTCATCGTCAATCAACTCCTCCAGGTTACCGACGCCCATCGGGCTGCCACGCATGTCATCAACTCGGCTCCGCTCATCGGCGTTACGGTCCATGACATCTAAGTCGCCCTGGTTAACAGGACCCTGCGAAGCCTGAGCCTTGGCCTTGCGCAATCGCTCCATGTTCTCAACATATTCCTCTTCAAGAAGCAGGTGGTCATGAACTCGTTGCATTCGAAGGTATCTTAGCTTGCATCGCGACGTCGGGTAGATATCGGGGAGTTTGGCAGCAGTGCTGGGACCAGCGGCCTTCCGCTTCTTCTTTCCGATGCGAGTGGTTGGTGGTGGAGGGGGCTCGTATCTAGGCTTGTCCTTCTGCCAAACGCGATCTCAGCACTGATCGAGAAATCAAACGAAAATCGAACAGGGTCATACCTTCTTATCCTTATCATCACGTCCATCTCCGCCAGGGCCGCCGCCCATATTAGACTGCTGGTTACCCTATTACGATGGAACATCAGTACATGCTAGACCTGATAAGTGTTCGCCAGGTAGGGCGACTCACCATGTTTGTAAGCCAGCGACAGGACCGCTGTCAAAGCCAAAAAAGCACCGAACAAAGATAGATTTGAGTGCAGTATAGCTTCCACGCCCGCCAATTAATCACGAGGATGGAGGTTCGAAGGTGAAAGGGATGGCCAATGTAGCTGTGGTGTTGCTTGCTCTTCGGGGGTCGGCGAGCTGGGAAGCTGTTGCCGCCGGCACGTGATATTTCATGCCTGAGGTACTAACTGCGTCATGGGATTTTTGCCTGAATGCCTGATTCTCTCCGCTGTGCTTTCCGCACGTATTTTTGTCCTTAAGAAACGGATTCAACTACTGTCCATCGAACTCGTTCCTATAATTCAACGGAATCATCTGTGTTCGAGGAAGCTTATAAAGTGGTTATATATTCATATCTGGATTTCAGAGTGAATCACCCAGTTGTACGGACAGCTAAGAAATTCCATAAACTTCCGTATTTCCCCTCCTCTGGTAAGTTTGATTTGTGCTTTTCAGCCCATGGCGATATAATTGCCTGCTTTCAAACATATTCCTTGAATTTTGTCCATGGGTACTAGGGGCATCCAGAGGATGTAGCGTTATATTCGGTTTATTGGGTTTTATCTAACGTCCCATGCATATAGTTGACGATCGGCCTGACACCCTGGCCAGCACATGATCATCATCAAAGTCTCACCAAAGTGCCCTTGTTGATAATTTCCAATAATTTGTTTCATTTCGACTTATAATTATCGTTCTTTTTGATTTTTTTTTTCAAATCAATCGTCTCATTTATAATGTCCAGCCATCGAATTCGTCGAATTGGAAAAGAAATTGCCGATATCAGGGCAGACACCCATTCACAGATCAGCATTGAACCCTTTGGCGATCAGGATGATGTTACTCATCTCCGTGGTTCATTTCCAGGGCCACCTGGAACTCCTTATGAAGGAGGTACATATGCGGTAGATGTGAAGATCCCTAATGACTACCCGTTTACGCCTCCGGTGATGAAATTTGAGACGAAAGTATGGCATCCGAACATCAGCAGTCAAACTGTAAGTTTACCATGGAAAATGACTACTGCAATTTTTCAAATCGCTGATATAATTGCAAATCTTAGGGTGCCATCTGTCTTGATACTCTTTCCAGTGCTTGGTCTCCGGTATTAACTGTGAAATCTGCACTTCTGTCCTTGCAGCAGCTACTGAGCACACCAGAGCCCAAGGACCCTCAAGACGCAGAAGTCGCAAAAATGATGATGCGTCAGCCTCAAGAGTTTGCGCGTGTAGCCCGACAATGGGCTGTCCGTTATGCCGATGCTCCGCCAAAGCCCGACGAGGCCAGTGAGGATGTTTCGGCCGCAGAGGCCAACACAACTGAAGAGAACGATCTTGCCCGGTAAGTCAATAGTGTAACTTATGAATGGAGATGGTGGATGTTGGACTAATCGTTTCCATCCAGATATAACGGATACAGTAAAGATCTTGTGGACCGGTTTGGAAGTATGGGATTTGATGTGGAGCAAGTGGTTGATGCCTTTGAGCGTGTAGGCGTCAGTCGCAACGGGGGAGATGACTATGATCTAGGTGCCGGAGTTATGGGAGATATTACCGCACGACTTCTCGGCGAGTAATGTATTATTCCTAAGTGTCCTTTTGGCCATGTACCGATGTTCTTGACGAACCTATTGTGAAATGAATTAGATGAAGCATATAGAAGCCCGACACTTGTGAAATTCGGACGCAAATATGGAATCAATACTCGTACACAAGTGTAGTATTCCATAGCCATATTTGATACTAGTTTTCTATTTACATTAATGTATTGACACGCCACGAACCTTGGAAGCGCGAGTGCAAAGAAATCTTATTCAAAACTTTTTTATCAATTGCCAGAAGTAGATCGATGGAAAGATCAGTGATTGTATTATTTTTATCTGGATTTATCCACTAGTAGTACTCTAGAGATGCTATGGGTGAAGATCCGATGTCTATACACTCAGAATGACGCACCTTCAATGACGGAAGAGAAGTTGCCATCAACTGCATTCACTACTCATTCCACCATGCATCCGCCGTTAATAAGTCACATTTCCAACATTTTTTGATACTCTGTGGCTATGTCGGCGCTAGAGGATACCAAATTGGTACTATACTACTAGTCAGCTAGTAGCTGACTGGTTCGTTCAGTGCCGCCAAGAAGGGTTTTATGGTATATATGACCTTACCAAAGCGATGATGCGAATGCTGAAACAACCACTTCTGCAAAGACAACCCCTCGGTTGACAACACCAATGACCCTGGTTTTGTAGCGGGGATGAGAAATCATTTTAATGAGGTTTGCAGTCTGATCAAAGAGTACTACGGTTCGTATCTCGCGAAGGTAGATTAACAATACAAGAACATTGCTTATAATATTATAATAGATGCAAACGACATTCCATATCCTGATGCTATAAAGTACAACCCTCCACCCGCTATGTCGGAATTCTCCACGGCGATGTCTAGTTCCAGTTTTAGTTTGCTTGCCGTTGTGGCCGCAGTTATATTGTTTTATCTTGTCTACAGAAGGAATTGAAAGCACGGGCTTTACACATCTCCTTCATACACTTGATCACCTTGCACCACCTTATGTAGCCGATAGGCAGATAGCTTCTTTATTCCAATCTTCATCATTAATCATGTCCTATCTCGCATCCTCTTGTTGATGTTGGGTGAAGGGTCTTGAGTCGAGGTGAAGGGCCATCCACGACGTGGCTTACGCGGGGAGAGAAAGTTGGAAGCAAGTGCTAATCAATATTCTGTATTGAATTATGCGAGCATGATAATATAAAAAAGCCTTGATTCTACTGAGTGGATGAATCTATGTAGGTGCTGACTTTGGCTCTCATTCTAAATGTTTTATATTTCTTGAAACCAGATCCGATAATACTACACCAATCAGCAGTACAAAGAAGTTAGTTATGTGGAAGCCAGATGATTTCGATGACTTTTGATATATCTACCAACTTGAAGCAAAACAAACTTGCACCTCAATTTGTCTAGACACGAATTGTGGGTGCTATCCAAGTACATTTGATGTACCCTACAGTAGGGTACTCTGGGGGAAAGTGGAGGTTATCGATAAGCCGGTGAGTTGTGGAAATATCCACAAGGGAAAGCTTGCCGCTTCAACTTTCAACCTCTGCGACCTTTGTTCTTTCACACTTCTTCGAGCGAGTCTTGCAAAGGGCCTCCATTGACTAACACCATTCATCTCCTGTTGAAGGCTTGAGTCAGCCACTTCTCCCCAGCAATTCTCATCATTTCTCCCAGATCGTCTCCAGTTATTCCCGAACTTCGCCTCACATCTCCCATCTTGAACACGATGATTGAAGACGAAATCTACCGCACCTCCTCCCAATTTCGCCTGTGGTCCTATACCGAGAAATCCCTACAATCACTTCGCGCAACGACAAATACGGTTGCTAGCGACCGAGTCAAGATCGCATTACGCCGAGCCCGCGATGCTCAGCAATCCACCACGCCCTCCGCGACAGGAACTCCACAACCTGGCAGTGATGTTGATAGCAAGACGGATGAAAAACCAATAGATTGTCTCACTCCCGAAGAAGAGCTAGTGTTTGTTCGATATTACTGTGAAAGTTTGTTAGAATTGGGTGATGAATACAAGCCACCATTACCTACCACACTCCGAGTAAGTTAAGGTAGCCTTGCGTGGAAAAAGAACACCAGCTCACGATATTTTTTTTAACTATAAGGCCACCGCTATTCAATATCTTCGGCGGTTCTATTTAACCAACTCACCCATGACGTATCATCCAAAAAAGATCATGGCCTGCGCTCTCTTCCTTGCCACAAAAACCGACAATTACTACATGTCTCTACAAAAATTCTCTGAAACAATCCCAGGGTCACCCTCGCCAGAAGATGTTATTGCACCAGAATTCCTGCTTATGCAAGGTCTTCGCTTCACATTCGATGTTCGACATCCGTTCCGCGGACTTGAAGGCGGCATCATGGAGCTCTCAGCAATCGCCGAGGGCCAAGGCCAACCAACACCCATCCTTCCACATCAAACTGCCCAATCACTTAAACAAGCGCTTCTCTCCATCGCACCACCTCCTACCCCTTCATCCTCTATCACCGATCGAATTGGGCGCGCGCACAATGCCACACGTGAGCTGCTCAAGACCGCGGCACAGATGACAGATGCCTACTTCCTCTATACCCCATCGCAAATCTGGCTTTCAGCATTCCTCTTAGCTGACCGACCCTTGTGCGAATTCTACCTCCAAACAAAACTCGGCGGCCCAATAACACCTTCACCCGCCAATTCAGATCCATCTACTCCGCTCGATCCCCTCGTCGAACTTCGCACCAAGCTGTTTAAAGTTCTTTCCGACTGTTCAGCTCTACTCCAATCATATACACCTCTCTCATCCGACCCAGCCCAAATAAAGAACCTCAAGCGCATCGCTAAGAAACACTATAAATGCCAGAATCCCGAAGGGGTAAATATGGCGCAGAAACGCGACTCAGCTCAGCCTCCTACCTCAGGCGCGGCTACTGATTCTGGTCAAGTCACCTCCGAAAGCGAGACGGAGAGATTAGCTAAGAAGCGCAAGTTGGAGGAACAGAAACGTAGTGCTCAGGATATGTTTGGTGGAGAGTTAGTTCCTGATAGGACAAAAGGACAGTGAAGGTCGATTTTACTCGATCAGTATTCATTGAATGGATCTCTAGGACATCGTGAGAATGATTTTTAGCAGCAATCTCGGATTCATCTCATAACAATATATTTCCCGAGTCCTGAATCAGTACCTTATTGTAGCAATTGCCAGGTGGGCACCTGGCAATTAAAGTAGATACTTCACCTGAAGGTTCTATACAGTAAAGTTAGTAGTAGCTTGTCACTAGGAGATAAGGTACGGTGCATAGGTGCCTACACTATTTCTATAGCTATAGATATGCCTACAAGGAACACTCAGACTCGACAATATCAGAATTACAAAAGCATCCAATCATCAATTTGAATGGACTATCATTCCATTCCAAAGCCTAATCTACCCAAGATACAGGAAGAGGAATTCAAAAAAATAAAAGAAAATTCCAGCACAGGCAGAATGACCATGCGCTGGTTGGGGGGAATGAGTTCATGACCAGCAACTAAAGACAAAAAAAACAATTGAAACAATGCTCCCCCCATGACGGGAAAGGAGGAAAATAAGGGAAAGACCACCGATCTAAGAACAAGAACAAGTGTGTAAAAAGAAAAAGAAGAAGAAAGAAAAAACCAAAATCAAGCGCCGCGCCCATCATGAATGAGAAATAATCATATGCAAGATATAACCCGGCTCAGGCTGTCGAAACCGGACGCTCTCATGGAATGGATTTCTCGTTTTGTTCGCGGGGACTTTAAAACTTTTTCCGACATTGCAATTCCTTTTCGAAATTTCTCGTCTAGCATTTCGTCGTCATCAGGTTTAATATTGGCATCAGGTGAATATAAACCGCTTTTTCATGCAATAAGAAGTAGATTAGACCGTTTAGACGGCACCGGCATCCAGCATCTTGTTGCGCAGGTAGTTCTTGTACGCTCCGATGGTACCATCCCAGCGGCGGACAGTCTTGTGCTCGCAGACCATGATGTCCTTGGCGATCTTGTCGAGAAGACGGAAATCGTGGGACACGACGACAACACCACCCTCGTAAGCGTTGATGGCATCAGCCAGCGAGTCAATAGTGGGGATATCGAGACCGTTGGTAGGCTCGTCCAGCAGGATCATGTTGGGGGACTCGATGGCCAGCAGAGCGAAAACGATACGACTCTTCTGACCCTCGGACAGGGTACCCATGATGGCGGTCTGGGACTCACCGCTGAGACCGTAGCGGCCCAGCTGCTGGCGCCAGTATTGGTAGTCCTGGGACTTCTCGGGGAACTTGTCACGGACGAACTCCAGAGAAGACTTGGTCAGGTCAAGTTGCTCAGCCGAGTGTTGGCTGTACATGCCGAGCTTCAAGTGAGTGTGGCGGGAGACACGACCACCGATGGGGCTCAGCTTGCCGGTCATGAGACGGAGCAGGGTGGACTTGCCGACACCGTTGGGACCGACCAGGGCAGTACGGGAGTCCATGTCAACACCGAAGTCAAGGTGCTCGTACAGGGTATCGTCCCAGTTACCAGAGTAAGAGAAGCTGACATCGTCGAAGGACAGGACGGGAGGGGGCAGCTTCTCGACCTCAGCGAAGCGGAAAGTGAAGACGCGGTCGGGGATGACAGGCTGGATGAAACCATCGGCCTCCATCTTGTCAAGAATCTTTTGGCGGGACTTGGCCTGACGCACCAAGTTGGCGTAGGTACCAGCGGAAGCAATGAACTTCTTGATGTGCTGGATTTCCTCTTGTTGCTTGGCGTAGGCCTTCATCTGGTTGGTCTCCTGCTCACTGCGAGTCTTGTGGTAAGAATCGTAGTTACCACCGTAGTAGAGAAGCTGCTGGCCACGCATGTCCAGCATGTTGGTGCAGACACCGTTCAGGAAATCCATGGAGTGGGAGACCAGAACCAGGGTACGCTCCCACTTCTTCATGTACTCCTCCAACCACACACAGGCCTCCAAGTCCAAGTGAGCAGTGGGGTCATCCAGAAGAAGCAGCGAAGGCTTGACGAACAGGGCCTTGGCGAGGGCAACACGCATACGCCAGCCACCGGACATATCCTTGGTCTTCTTGTTAATGGTGGTCTTGTTGAAGCCCAGACCAGTCAAGATCAGGGAAGCACGAGTGTGGAAGGTGGAGGGATCCATCTTGTCCATGCGCTGTACAGATCGTTAGTATAAGCTTGATGATGACCCAAAAAAGAGGACTATGCCACTCGTCCAGGGGAATAGAAATCACTTACGTCGTACAAGTCCTCAAGGATAGGGCTCTCGGGACCCTCTTGCTCGAGAATCTCCTCAGCACGCTTCTCCATGTTGTCCAGTTGGTTCTGGGCCTCACGAACAACCCACTCCAGAGCACCAAATTCAGTAGGAGGGGCACCCTCGTTCAACAGGTAGATATCGATGTGCTCGGGGATGGGGAACTCGCGGGTAGCGATAGACTTCAGCAGGGTAGACTTTCCGCAGCCGTTCTCACCCAGAAGACCGTAACGACGACCGAAGTTCAGCTCAAGGGTGGAGTCGGTGATAAGGACCTTTCCGTGGAACACCAGAGAAGCGGAGGTGATCTTGCAATCGCGGGAAGAAGGAATAGAAGAAAGCACACCAGTGGTGACACGATCAGACAGGCCGTGCTTATCCATCTGGGCTGTGAGCTTCTCAACCTCCTTCATCTTGTCATCGGTGGTGGCGGGTTGCTCGCTAGGGTCCTCGGAAGCCTCATCAGCCTTGGAGCCCTTCTTAGTCTTCTTGTCGTCGGCACGCTTGGCCATGCGGGCGGCCTTGGAGGCGGAAACCATGATGGCGGATATAGAGAGCGTGAAAAACGAGTAGAAAGAAAAGAGGAAAAGGAGGGGGGAGGGGAGGATAGGTTGGTGTTATGGGGAGGGGGGATGAAGGGGAGAAGAGAAGAGAATGACGGAGGTAATCAGGAACGAAGAGATTGAAGGCAAAAGAAATGCAAAAAGATTGAGTGGAGCGGGTTTGGCGGGGCGGAGAGGGGCGAATTTCCCAAATGTTCAAGTGGGGGGTAAGCCCTTATCGATAGAATAAATATTTTTTTAACAGTAAGTACTGTAAAATACTCTGAGTTAAGTACTTCTACAGTTTGATTTTAAGAAAGAAAACTCGAATTGTGGAGTCTTGGCCTAAACAAAAGACCAATCTTCGAATTTGCATCGCGCAGACCGAAAGATACAAAAAAATTTTGACGGTGGGCCATTTTGCTGTGATTGGGTCGAGCGACGTCACCGAGAAGTGTGGGAGCCTTAGAGCCTGGATTATGAGGTGTCTATTTGCCACACCTTGCTTTTACCATCAACATCTACACTGTACAATACAATACTCAATCAACATAGAACAATCAGCTTTGTGCAAGGGTATATCTGCCAATATATACATTGAGAAACATCTTCGTGACTTTGACTGATCTTACAGCCGTGCACTGATCCGATCCAGAACCCGTCTCTCTTCCGCTGAAACAAATACCCCGTTGGGTACCCATATGTCCCCTCTCTCCACTACCAGTCGTCGCGGTACATCCGTGAGGCTTTCCTCATATTGACTACCCACCTGAGCTGGTTTATCATTATCAGATTCAACATCTGCATCATGTCGTCGGGAAAGAGGTTGTGATGTCCACCAATATAACGGGTATCGACGCTGGATATTATTGACCAGCAATGCAGCCGAGAGCATCAACGTGATTCCCAGAATCATGATAGGGAAAAGGAACCAGCCTAATCCCACTGTTTGCGCATTCGTCACAGCTAGCAGCGCCGTTGCTCCTGCTGGTGGGTGTACCGTGCGTGTGAGGACCATGAGGGCGGTTGTGATTCCACAAGCTAGGGCACCGCCCAGCTCGGTGTAATTTTCTGCATTCGAGTTGAGGGCGAAGAGCTTTGATATACCGACACCAACGAGACAAGCTATCATCTGGCTGAAAAATGCATTTCGGGGTTGCGCAAAGGGAGATTCGACGGCGCAGAATTCAATGACCGCGGCGGCACCCTAAACACATCTGTGTTAGTTATACATCTTTTCCGGTGGTGTGATTGGCCGAGCGAATGCTTTGTTGGAGCTGCCTTTTTGGATTCTCTTGACTTACAAAACTGCCAATAATTGCTGGTGCATTTCGATCCTCAAAAGAAGGGACTCGCTTTGAGACACTCGCAACTAGAGCCACACCGCAGAAAGCTCCCACCAAGGACCAGAAAGCAGCTAAGATATTACCGAGTGGCCTTGGAGCTTTGCTTCGATATCCCAAGAAGTGGGCGATGGGCTGGGGGATGAGATTCCATCTTGGCGCCGGAATGAGCGGATTCAAGAATCGATCAATATCAAAATTCCAGCTCGAGATATTAGAGAGAGAGTTGGATCCCTCTCGGGAAGAGTCAGCCATGGAGCCGGAGCCTGTGTCTATACCTCTCTTCAGCTCCCTGAAATATATGAATCTAGAGAATTCTCTTCAGTCCGGGAAACAGCCCTACGAAGAGTCTACATATAAAGAACATTGAACCGCGTGGGTACGATGATCATGGGTACTCCGCGTCACCCTCGAAATATCTCCGCGGGCCTCAACCCGACAACCACAGCTTTTAAACGGCACAACCAGCCAAATTGCTCCAACCGCGACTGGGCCAAATCCGCACGGTTGCGGTCTGCCAGTCACCTCGTTTGCATTGAGTAACAGAAATTCCCAATTGGGTAAGTTTGGCTTGGCATTGATGATGTCATCAGATCTGTCCATTGCATACACTACGGAGTATTCCGTGTATACAGTAGTTTGAACTATTGAGGGAAGTATAGAGTAGATCAAGTAGATCAAATATTAATATTCATATACACTCACTAGGTCCAGCTGAAAAGCGAAGTAGCTGTATCACAGAATACTCGCATACGTTAACTATCCTTTGAGGATTGGTCTCGGGTGAACGGCAGACGGTAGGGCTGAGCATGTCATACATAAACAGTCCTACACTGAAGATTCCAAGAATGTTCCAAGATTCCCGCAATGCTAGAAGTATACTCCTTTTAGTCTCATGTCAGGTATTCTGTCAGGTTTGTAGCAGGCATCAGATCAATCTAATTGAATCAAGTCTACCTTGAGTACCAAGGTACCTACCTACCTTGGTACATCAAATAGTCGGTACTATTTGATTGTACTTGGTCTAAACTATATCATCACATACATCTTGAATAAACAACCATATAACAAGCTCAAACCACTTTCACAGATACGTCCAACATCACACCTCACCAACATTCCTATAAACTATATCCTCCTCCAACTGAAAAGGTAAACCCACACACCAAGCCCTGGGAAATTCCATCCCCCATTTCGCCATCAAGCATTTCAAATCAACCTCACTCCCCGGAACAACATTAACAAAGATACGATCCCCATGAGAGCGCGGCTCAGTATGAACAGCGCCTTCTTTCTCGCCCACACGAAAAAACACACATTCGCCCATTCGAGCTTGGACTATGCCGTGTGGTTTCAGGTCTGTTGCTAAACGCGTTCGTATTGTTTCGGCGGAGGATGCACAGCCTAGACACCGGATGGAGAGACAGATATGATCTGGGTTCATGTTTCGTACGTCTTTTTTTGTGGTTGTTTGGATTTCTCGGGCTATTTTGCTGCTCTTTTTGTCGATGAAAATGGTTCCGGGGCCGAGGAGTGTAGTGCTGAGTTTCCAGTTTGGTGGGTTTGGGTTTGGAGTGAAGATTTGGGCTGGTGTTGATAGAGTTGGATATGTACCAGTTGCTGAGATTCTACTATGTTTTCGTGAATTAAAGTGCTGATTTTTTCTTTGCTGACGTACAGAGTCATTGACTCGTTTGGGGAATTTTAGATTGGACCATCGCGATGAGCTTGCAGTTGAAGATGGAGATGGAGATGGCAAAGGCGTGAAGAATAAATCATCTGTGTGCCATCGCGGAATATCGAATTCGTTTGATCCTTTGGTAGCTCGTACAGTCAGCCAGTAATGTGCGAGGTTATTTGCCACGAGAAAATTGTGCACATAGGCCAGGAATGAGAAGAGAGGGGTCAACAATGACCCGTTGATGGTAGTTTGAGCCCAGGTGTGGAAGGAAGTTGGGAGACTTGGTTCTTCCAGGGTCAGCAAGGGACCGCAATAAGTCCAGTACGCGGATTCATTGAGTGTAATAGGGTTAGTATTTGATGCTGGAGATGACTCTTTCTCGGCGTGACCATCGAACCAATCTTGTTGTGTTGGATAAGGCAGGACTTTGAAATCGGGGAGGGAATCTGCATTGAGCTCGGAATATTTCTGTTTCAATTCATCATGATCCATTTTATCCTTAATATCCTCGTGGGAGAACTAAGCTTTGGTATAAATTTGCTGTGTGTTTTGTAGCTGACCGGGTTGGCGAGCGGGCTGCAATTGCAATGCTCGAGCCCCTAACTCCCTTCTAGCTGCATGGCCCATGTGACAAGGATGTTTCGAGATGCAAGAAAATCGCGTGGCTGGCCACGTTGTCTAGTTTCAGTATGGATACGAGTGAGATGTCAGAAATCCTGTGGGGCCAGCAAATCGGGCATCATTGGGTCTGGTGGAGGGAATGTGAGTCTTGGGGTTAGCGGGGGAACCTTGGGCACAGGGATCTTGCTAACACTACAGTACATATATAGTAATGTAGTACGGAAAAATTTCAGTTTGTACAAGTATCCTTAAGATTCAAACCTACGTAAAATAGAAGGGATCTTAACAGATAATATTTTTAGAGATAGATTTAGATATAACTTGAATATTTACCAAATCCAATCCGTGCTGTCATTCTCCCAGCCTATCTTCAGAGGTGCCTCCGCCAAACCAAAGAGAACATAATATCTATCATGCCACTCAGCGTATTCATCAGTGCGATCTGCGTCTGTGAACCCCGAGAAATGCCTTGTTTGTGTTATTGTGTTAGTAATGCCAATAGTATTTACCATTCAATGATGAATAGAACATACATCTTCCCGGTATCCTTGTCGTAGATTATTTTAGATAGCGTTGGCATACACGGTAAAATACCGTGTTTCTTTAGTTTCCTGGACTTGATATTAGTTGAGAATATATTTGATCAAGGACAAACAAACGTACGGATAGACCTCGCGAAATTTATCCCGAATTGTTTGGCGTGATCCGGGATCCAACTTCCAGAATTTTTCAGAACTGAGAGACTCACCACGAACCTTTTCCCAGACCAAATACGTAATATAACCGCCGGGAATAATGCCATCTTCGATTTGTTTTGTCTCTCTGTGAGCGAGAAGACGGGGTACAACCTCACATTTTGATTTCTGGAGAAGAATCAAAGTCCTGAACTCAACATGCGATTGCGGTCCAGCAGCCTGCCTTCGTCTGATTTGAGAATTTTGAAACTCATTTCCTGCAACTGGTATCTGCAGATAGATACGCATGAACGCTTTTATACTGGGATTTTCCTTGGGATGGCAGAGAAATTTCGCAGCTGCGAAAGGAAGTCCCAAATCCATCGGTAACTTCTTTCTGCGTCATAGATTCAGATCTCTCGCCGAGCTTCTCATCAATCACCCAGGTCTGGTAGAATGGTTGGTGGCTCATAGGCAGCTCAGGCGGTGGATCGAGGTGGACTTAAGTGTCTTCAAGACAGCATAGGAACTCGGAGGGGTTGGGATTATCCATAGTGGTTTGATGATTTGAGACTTCGTATGGGGGATCGAAAGACTAGAGTTATTGGATAATAGAATCTCAGTTGAGCAGGTGCTTGGATGAGAGATAAAGGAGATGGCGGATGGAGATGAGAATTGATGGTGAACTATGCGGTGATGCAGGGTGACTAAGGTTTGTTATGTACCGCAGTAAAGTCTCGGAGATACTTTTAGAGATACATGTATTACAGAAAATTGATCAAGTACTGTAGAGTTAGAATTTGAGTCATACAATTTGAAACTTATTTCAATCTATAAATGTCTGCTGATCATATCGTCATTGCTTTTCATACATATCGTGCTACTTTATCTAAACATCCAGAGTACGGCCAGTAGAAGAGCTCTCGCGAGCCAGCTCAATCAGGCGAATAACCTGGCTAGCCTCGGCGCCGCTAGCAGGCAGATCACCGTCGCCACCAAGGGCACGGACAAGCTTGCGGTAGTACTCGGTATAGGTGGGGGGCTCGACGGTAGGGAAAACTTCCTTGACGGGCTTGCCATCCTTGATAGTGGTCAGGGTACCTAACATTACGTCAGTAAAAAGCATCATACAGCTGAGTATTATAGAGAAAGACCTACCGTAACGCTCACTAGGCTCCCGGCCGTAGCCATTGTCCTCGGGCTTCATGCCCTCCTTCAATTGGTCCTCCTGAATATCGAGGTGGTACTTCTTGAAGCTACCCTTGTCACCGCGAACCCAGAAGCGCAACTGCTCCTCCTCCGGGCTGACAACGGTGGCCTTGGCGGTTACCAGGGTGCCATTGGCGTAGTGGAGGAGAACAGTGAAAGAGTCCTCGAAGCCGGAGGTGTTGACGGCTCGAGCAGAGCCAATGAAACCGGTAACGCGCTTGGGCAGACCAAGCAGGTGAACGGCTTGATCAAGCAAGTGTGTGCCCAAGTCATAGATAGCCGAGCCACCAGGGATGACCTTGTTCTTCCACTTGTGAACATCGGCGGCAGGTTCCTCGGGACGGTGACGGTCGAAATGGGTTTCGAATTCGGAGATTCGGCCAAGGGATCCGTTCTTGACTAGCTTGGACAGGGTGACGAAGTCGGCGTCCCAGCGACGGTCTAAATAAAATTCGTCAGAATTATGATCATCGCATTGGGCCAGTAGATGCTGGCATTGAGGTATGACGTACTCTGGTAAACGGCGAGTTGCTTCTTCTGCTTCTCGGCAATCGAGACCAGGTCTGCGGCCTCCTTGAAAGTGGGAGTAAAGGGCTTTTCGCAGACAACTAATATGAATCGTGTCAGTAGAGCTGGAAACCGAGGGGAAAGAAAGATTCGATGCTAACCGTGCTTGCCAGCCTCGAGAGACAGCTTAGCTAGGTCGTAGTGAGAGTCTGGGGCGGTGGTAATGATCACAATGTCAAGCGCAGGGTCTTGAACCATCTCCTCGGTGGTACGATAGGACTTGACACCGGGGTGGTCCTTCTCAGCATCATCCTCAGGCTTCGGGGTACGCTGCACAATTGCATGGAGCTTGAGCTCAGGAATCTGCGAAACGAAGGGAATGTGGAAAATCTTAGCGCTGAAGCCGTATCCGACAACACCGACGTTATAAATCTTTGAGGCCATGATGAGTGTTTTCTTAGAGCGAGTAATTATGATCCAAGCAGAAGACGAGGGGCAGAACGGCAGAACTTATAACCCCCACGGATTTTGGAGACCGAACGCGGGGGAAGGTCCTGGCGAGAACAACGTTTGGATCCGGCGGTACCGGCGGGGCAAAATCAATCACCGACGAGTTGAGTCGGCCCGTCTTTTTTGGCATCTCGGCTTGCCTTGAAGACCTTCGGAGTTCTGTCACCCCAGTACTATAATTTCTGCAACACTCTATTGGGAAATGCTTGATAATCAGGGTCATGCAATTACTGGTTCAAATTGATTCTGTAAATCCCTGCCATCTCCACTGCCTAAACCCTCCCCACTATCAAGTTTGCCATGTCTATTCCTGGACCCCGACACATCGCGTCACCTCAATGGCATCCTAGAATAATGTGACATTGATTAGCAATTGTATAATAATGGCGGACGTCTAACCTCCGTCAACAAAGGAGGACGAGTGACTCACATTTGACCCCTCCGGCTGGTTCAATTCACTGTGGTACACGAGGTTGGGGTTCCCCACCACTTCAAAACTCGGCACTGAGCCTTGAAGCTTGAAGGAATTGACAGCACGCTCACGAAATCCTGTCGTATCATACCCTTTACTAGGTCCTTTCTTGGCCACCTCTCGCTTCTGTTCAACGGTGCTGCGGACATATTCCAGATATGGCGGGTTCCCAGGGAACAAGACATTATCTGCAGCCAGAACCGACCCAGGAACGATCATTCCATGATGCTCACATAGTTTGAGGTCAGTAGTATAAGCGGGTTTGTAGTGATCGATGAACATGAGTTCAATCTTCTTTACTTCGCCGCTGCGATACAATTTATCCAGTGAATCATCACTCCGGCCGACAATCACTCGCACAAAGTCTCGAAGACCCGCCAGTTCGATCAACATATTCGCAATAGCAGCGTATTCGGGGTTCAGTTCTAGACTGAGGTATTTCTCACCGCCATTACGACGTACTGCCTCGCCGAATAGGATGGCGGAGTAACCAGTGTAGCAACCGAGTTCTATCATGATCTTTGGCTTGACTTCGTTAATCAAATCTGTCACGATCTTGCCCTTGGATACGCCGACGGTCATCATGTGGTATTTCTCTTCGAACTTGTCCATCAGCTCCAGCACTTTTTGAGGGTTTCCGCGGATCTCTTCTAGATTTGGCTGGTCGTAAATGAAATGAAGGAGCTTCATCTCTCGGCCTGGTTCGCGCTAGATTCATTGAGTCCCGTTAGCTGTCTATCTTCGTTATTGGTTTGGTCAGACCTACCGATTTTTCAGCCGCTTCGGGGTGAGGAAGAGTGGAAGAATCCTGTGCAGACATCTTGGGTTGTACCGAAGGTGTTTTAGTAGTAAGAGTGTAGTTCGTGATGTAGATTGCAGGTCAAAGAGGAGAGCTTGAAGAACTTGAAAGCACGATGGACTGGCTGTGATGAAGATGCGGAGGGATCGGTCCGAATTTAAAGGTTTTATCCTCCACGAATTTGAGACTGTGACGCAAGGCGGCGAGTATATGCGAGTACTCCAAAGAGTAAGTAACACACCACTGGTGCCGTCTCGGAGGTAACTAGTAACTACCGAGCAGCGAGAACTTCTACTTAAGATATCGATAACGGTTCTCCGAGATGTCCAAAGCCATGCTAACTCCGAGTCCACGTATAAATTAGTCTGGAGATTAGCACATCGGAATTATCTTCGGAGTAGATAGAGTGATTTGCGGGATGTGGAGGACTTGCTACCTTCGGGCGATGAGCCCCAAAAGGGTAATCTAGGGCGATCTAGAGAACCTCAATGAATCCACCTTCACAATCAAGAGAGACTAGTAAAGTGAGCACTATTGCTATTGACACTTAGGTACAGGCTCATGATCTTTCGATGTTTACAGTGCCTCTGGATCGGTCTTGTCGTTCATTCGCAGAAATCGTATACCAATCTTCCACAGGTATACTTTCCTTCCGAATCCATTACCACTATTCGACGACAGAGGTAGCGTATGCCATGAATCATCTCAAATCCCCACACCTATAAAAGAAAACAATTAATCAACGTTTCAGGCGAAGTATCCTTCAGAATATACTGGCTGCCAACTGACCTGTGCGGAGAGCCCTCCTCCTAGCTTTCGCTCGACTGTATAGATCCATCGGGTTGACGGCTCTACCAGGTATCCCGAGGACTGCTTATCATCTTCTACCATATAAATTCTGCCCGTCAACCATGCTTCAATCTCCTCTTTCCCTAGCATTTCAGGCTCCATTTGAATTGCCGGTCGAATTGCTCCGGATTTGTCCCGGCGACCCCCAATGTAACAAGCCTGTAGTGTTACCGAGCCAAAGATATAATCCGAATATCCCCGTGGTCTCCAGTTTAATGTTCTTTGTTCGAGTGTCTCTGTAAATCCTCCAGAAAATGTTTGTCTCAAATCCACTCGCCTCGTACCAGTGATGGGCTGGTTGGATTCGGCATCTGCCTCGATATTGTTATCTGAATACTCGTTGATCTCGATAGTGATAGTAATTAATGGGATAGTCTTCCGGATTATCCAAGTGACACCTTGCTAGTAACGTGGTTAAGGGTGGTATTAGCCAAACGAAGAAGAAAATTTGAAACTTGTTCTAGGTGAAAATATCCTCATTGCCTACCAATTTGAGTAGAGGACCCAAGTCGCCAGTCAATGTCTTATTCTATCGGGCAGTATTAATAAGGATTCAGATGTTCAATGTGACGGATCAGATCAGAAGAAAGGATATATCAATCATTCCACTCACCAATATCCATTTGTTGTTCAAGATTCCAATCATCACTCCCTTTGGGGTCGCCATGTGGACACGATCTACACGGGACTATCCGAGGGTACCAAAGACTAGTCACTGTCAGTGGTTTACTAACAAATTGAATTGTAGTATTAAGTTGTCAAATTAAGAGACCAGATTAATCAATGAGTTATATACCAGTTGCACATGTGACAGTGACTCAGTTACGTTGTCATTGTACTATGAGTACTGCCAGTAATGTTCTTTGTCCCACCTTCACTTAGAGTTGTTGTATCCTCCGAGTCTCGGAAATCTACTTCCTTTGCAGCTACGTCCACTAGTATTAGTATTACTAGTAACTAAAAATATTTGCTAGTAAATTTGAAAATTAAACCGGTCAAAATGGATACCGACTTGACTAGTCCAAATTTACTAGCTATGACTAGTTAATTCTTCAGTGGTTAGAGTAGTTCGTACTTCTGCAATTCCTCGTGTGATCTTCGATCTGTGGCGATCGCCCCTCTCCAACCTCCTCTTCTTTCAACTTTCCCACATTCCTCAACTTCCTCCTTGAGGACTCCCTCCTACTCCGAGTCGCGTCGAGTCCATCCCATCTCTCATGTTTCTAAATGGCTTCTAAGCAGAGGTCTCGCCTCATAAAGTCCATTCGGGCTCCCTCCTCGGTTGAGGTCATGTCCAATACATTCTGGCATTTATTTCGCATTTCCGTCTCATTTGCCCTCTTATTCGCAGACAACACGATTCTCTTCACAGCGATACTCCTGGCTCGACTTCAAGCTACTATTGATCGATACAACAAGAAGAGACAGGGGATCCAGTTTTATCCAAAAACAGTCTTGATCACTGGAATCGGCACACCGCATGGTTTGGCTCTTGCTCGAGCCTGGTCTGCAGGAGGACACCATGTGATTGGGGCAGATGTCGCGGATCTCAATCTCCCGATTCGTTCGGGTGGAAGTATGTCTAATACTCTTCTCACGTTTTACCGCATACCCAAGGATCACTATATTTCTCGGATCGTGGATATTGTTCACCGCGAGAAAGTCGATGTGTGGATTCCTTGCTCGCCCAAGGCAACCGCCATTGAAGATGCGACCGCCAAACAAGTAATTGAGAGTCGAACAAATTGCAAATGTGTCACTTTTGACACAGACTTGACCACGCGATTTCTTCGCGCTGATTCTTTTATCCAATACCTCGCAGAGAGAAATCTTCCTGTCCTTGAGCGCCATCAGGTACACTCGCGCGACTCCATTCATAAGATCTTGCATCGATCACCTAGCAAGTCATATCAGATCAGACGGTTAGGGTCGAGCGCGAATGACAGTACAGCGGTTGTTCTTCCACAGCGAACTCTCAGCAAGACATACTCGGATGTCAGCGAAATTCAGATCAGCCAGGACTCGCCATGGATCCTCCAGCAGCGAACTCGACTTGGGGAGTTTTATGCAGATATCCTGGTAGTTCGGGGTCATGTTCATGCGATCAAAGTTCGACTTGCGGAGACTCGGACTCCACATTGGGGTGCGTCTCCGTTGGATGAAGCGTTAGCAACAGCCATCCATCGTCTGATGGAGAGCTTTGCCGTCAAAGGAGGGATGCGTATGACCGGGCACCTTTCCGTTCGATTACTTGTGGATGAGGAGTTCGATCAGTCTTCTGTTCGCCATGCTATTCATATTGCCGACTGTATCCCCGGTGCTGTGGCCATTGAGAATCTCCTACGTGATGCGACCTGTCCTCTTACTGGTTACCTCTCTCTACTCATGCCCGAGCCTGTGGACCCGGCTCATTGGGATGTGGTGGCGACACTGTCCCCAGCTAAGAGCCGGATGTCGAATTCGACAGTGAGTGAATGTGGATTCATCGTTAAACTACTTTCGCAATTGTTTCCCTTGAGTCGTATTCGACGGATGAAGGCGCGTATCGAGGAAGAAGCGGTGCCCTTCTTGTTCTGGCGAGATTCGCGGTTCTCCTATCAGGATCCTTTTCCTTGGTGGTGGCATGTACATGTGTATCAACCGTTGCGAGAGATTTGGATGGCAGTGAAGCAAATCCGGGAGCTTGGGTTGACCAATGGATCTTGAGTGGTTATAAGTGGCTGAGGGGAGTATATACAGAGTACGGAGTGACGGTTATGATTGTACGAGTGATGAATATGAGTATTATTATTTCGGATATCAACAAAAGTATACTACCAACCAACCAACCAACCAACCAACTAGTGCTGTTCCATCTACCAATACCACAGTATATTCATTAATTAATTACTATATTATCTATATTCTACAGTATACGGAGTATTCTACATTGAAATGTAATGCACAGCCTGCAAGCTCCACTTTACGTGGCTGATCGCCCCAAAATAGAAAACCACGGGCTGTCGCCTGGGCGATCGTCCTGAAACTCTCGCGATAAATTATGCCCTTTTTTGACATCACTTCGTTTTGTATTCTCCCCCTCACCTCGTCGATCCTCTCCTGACTCCATCTTTAACTTCTACATAGTACAGCTTTACTCCATACTCTACACTTCAATAACCCGGCATTTTCGCACGTCTTCATTTCCTCCATTCGAGGCTGTCCACCTCGGCCAAGAAGCGTTGCGCGTCCACCCAGGCTCCATCTTTATTCTCTCCACCATTGAATTTCTTGACCTCCAACCTTCCGCTTAATTCGAGACCTCCCTCCCTTGTCAATCGCTGTTTGCTCTGGATTTTGGTCTGATTTGCCCTCTTCACTCTCTTGTGGGTGACTTCCGAGAGGGTTAACACTCCCTTGCAGTCCTAGCACTTCTTCAACTGCCATCATGGCCAAGTTACGGATTCCCCGGCCCTCCGGTGGGAACTTAGGGAGGACCAAAAACCTGATACATTTCGTTCAAGCCCTGATTATCTTCGTCGCCTGGGCCATGACCATCGCTATTTGGACTAAAGGCGATGGCATCGACGGTCGTACCGTCTGGTATTGGGTTCTGGTAAGTTTGTAGCTTTCGGAGTGCCTGTGCCCCTCCGCCCCCAGATCTCTCGCAAAGTCGAGCCTTGCAGCTAATCTTCTTGAAATGCATAGTGCTGGATCAGTATCCCCGCCTTGGTCTATCTCGCCGCCGTGCCCATGTGGCCTCGTGCCCGCCGCTTCGGAAATGTTTATGCCTTCGCTACGGTTGATGCGCTGTACGCAGTGTTTTGGTTCAGCGCTTGGGTGTGTCTGGCTTCCTACGTGGCTCAGGGCAAGAGTATTGGCAAGTCTAGCGACAATGACAAGGACAGCAAGAGCGATAGCAAAAGCAATAGCAATAGCAAGCGGGCCGATAGCGACAAGAAGGGCTGCGATAACTGGGCATACGGCAGTGCCAGCAAGTGCAATGTCAGCACTGCCACGACCATTATCGGCGTCGTGATCTTGTGAGTTATATTGTTGAGAGCAACGATAATACTCGAGTCTAATACTAATACTCTTCTTTCCGCAGCCTTCTCTTCGCCGTTACCGCCTGGATGTCCTTCCGCAATGTGATGCACTTCCGTCGTACCGGTACCCTCCCCGACGCTGTTTCAGACCCCACCTTCGCCGCTCAATCTAAAGCCGCTTTCTCCAATAACCCACCCCATGACTTTGAGGAGGATGAGGATGACTTCCGCTCCGGACGGGGTGGCGGTATGGCCGCTTCCTCGCGCGGTGACCAAGATGAAGACTACGCCCTGCTACAACAAAGCGAGGCCGATGACATGGGTCGATCCGCAATGCACGGCGCATACGATCCTACCGGACCTTCTTCGAGCAGTGTTCTTCACGATTATGGCAACACCAGTTATACCGGTGCTGAGTCTAGCTTTGGAGGCACGAACACGAGTTACGGTGGTCCCTCGGCACCACAACATATGCCATATTCGCCTTCGGAGTATAGCACAACGATGAGCGGATACCCACGGTAAATAAATATGCTCTGAGAAGACTGTGGGAGAACCTGGAAGTCATGGGAGGTATGGAAAGCATGAAATGCTTGCAATGAATACCCCCGAAAATCATCACGTCCCTCTGCTTATGTTTTTTTTATTGCGTGTCTTGGACATGATCACGGAGTGGAGTTGGCGGGCGCATGGTTTGTTTATTTGTTTGATTTGCTTCGTTAGGAGCGTAGGCTTTGGTTGCCTTTATGATTCAGGCTTTCTGGCCACGATTGTATTTTCTGGATGTAGCAAATAAAGCATTGACATTTATAACTATACCGAAATACCTATCTCCGTCAACTGAAATTTGGCGAATTTACGATTATATAGTAAGTAATTTATATTTTCTGTACATCATGGCGTTCTCAAATATGTCATTCAACATCAACATCTGGCAAATACTATTCTCTGTCCACGTAGTTCATAGTAACGAGTTGATCAATGTAGTCTCAAGTGATTGCGGTGTGCCCCGGATTGGCAGAATGGCCACCGCCCTGTTCTTCTGGACAGCTTGCGATACAATCCAGCTTAAACATCATTTCAAGATTCCCAGTGCTAAGAAATTATCGTGGAATTTTCCAATCATACACATTTACTTCTCATCGGTACGAGCTCGGATTGATCTCAATCAATACTTCTCCCACTTGTCACCCATATTTACCACAAAGCACCAACTAACATAACCACCAGCAACAACTCTAAAATCAATCACCTCCCCAAACACAAACTAGACCAGGACTCGGTCCCAAACCCATCAAAATGGCCAGCGAAATCGATCTCTACAATCAATACCCATTACACATGGACCCAGCTACAAAAGCAATTTCCCTCCCCCAATCCTCAGCTTACACTACAACCCAACACAACACCATAACCACCGAATTAACCGAACTCAACGCTCTACACCGCGCCCTCATTTCCCTAGACGCACCTAATATCCCTCCACCCCCACTCCCCGTAACACCCAAGCGCAGCGCACAAATCACCAAACTCCGCGAAAGCGCCAACACAGCCTTCCGGAAAAACAACTACGACGAGGCCGTCCGCCTCTACACATACGCCATTGAAATGGGCGTTGCGAGACCGGGTTGGGAACCTGTTACCCTTGCCCGTGAGGAATTAGCGGGATTATATGGGAATAGGGCGCAGGCGCAGATTGCGTTGCAGGCTTGGCCGGAGGGACTGACGGATGCGAAGTTGAGTGTTGATTCGAAGCCTATGGGGAATGTTAAGGCTTGGTGGAGGGCTGGTAAGTGTTTGGCTGAGATGGGGAGGTATGAGGAGGCGAAGGGATTTTTGGTTAAGGGTGTTGAGATTGAGGGGAGGGGTTCTGATGGGTCTAAGGAGTTGATTGCGCTTTTGGAGGATGTTGAGGTTGCTTTGAAGAGGTCTGCTTAGAGTTTTGTTGTGTTCTTGTTGTGTGTTGATTGATGTGTACTACTTTTCTTGCATGCTGGCTTGGTTTTGTCTGGTCAATTGACGATTCCCGTGTTGTTGTGGCGTTCGGCGAATGCATATGAGATCCTTCTGAGTTGAATGGTACTACTGATATTTGACGTCAAGCTCAAGTGGCTATTCTGGTAATCGTTTAGTACTGTCACGCACCTTTGGTACTCTACATATTAGGTCTATCATATATTTCCGCAAGGTTGCGTAATAGTCAAAGTGTAGTTAGTAATGACTAGTCAACTACATTGAGGTACTACCTGAGTAGTACTCAGGTCGTAGATACACTATCTCATCAGTGTAATGGGCACTTCCTGAGTCCACTTGAAGGTATAAAATAATATTCTTCATTCTCAGAGTTAAAGGCTCAATTGCCTACTCGTACCACTTACAATTGTGCTGTAAGTAGACATGCGAGGCTCCAGGATGTCATCAGAATGGATTCTGGCCAGCAGAGCACTCCAAATATATATTCAACCCTAAAAGTATTGGTAGGAGTATGTCTTGGCAGTAGTTCATTGCGTTGAGCATCAATACTACTAGTATTGATGCTCAACGCAATACAGATAAGTCCAGATACATTCAATTATTACCAACAAACATATACCAAGATTCACAAATTCCATTACCTCCAGATCTAGATACATAACTAGTAGGTACCATTCGTATACATTGTACAGCCTGTCTCAATCGCTGCCAATCAACAGCCCGCAATTGGTGTCTCCACCAACCTCCATTTTGGCCCCCACCGCCCAATCGCATGATATAAAATTGATCCACCATATCCACGATCTCGAAAAAAAATCTTCTCAGTTCCATCCAAGAAAATGAAAATGCAAAAAGTAACTCCGATAGGGGGAATCGAACCCCCGGCTGCCGTGTGAGAGACGGCGATGTTAGCCACTACACCATATCGGATTAATTGTTGAAGACTGTTGGGATATCTGGCTATATAACCACTTGGAGCGCCCCCCGGACCATCCGTGACAACTATGGACGAACGAGTGTCGGTAGTTTACAGATCTCCACAAGCACCTCCTGGGCAGCAGCTCGGGATTCGCTTCAGATTTCCCTTGCTTTACAAGAAAGACGACCTGGTATCTGCCCCGTGTAGTAACAGACACCGACCTATGGATCTGTCACCTTGTATAACTACCGACTTCTTCTTGGTGCAATTTCAAACTGCTGTGATCTACGTATTAAATTAAAGAATGATAAGATTCTATTCTCGGATCTGACTGTTCTCTACAATGCGTGCGCTTTTGATTCCCTTCGGTTATTTTTGCCACTCTAACGGTGTTTTCTGCATTAATCGATCGATCTGAGTCAAAATGCAAGGTAAGATTGCCCTCTGGTAATTGCCTCTCGAAATTGTGCTTACAGGCTGATATGGTCCATATGTACTCTCTACAAATTGGCAATTTCTGCTTTAATCTTTGCAGAGAGGATCTCTCACCATATTCGAGGAAATTTCCTAAGAAGGCCCGAGTTGAACGTACCCAGGTGTTTCTGTAGATCAACATATGCCCTTCTTCGTTTCGGCATGCTCTGTCCTCGTAATTATCCACAGCTTGTCCCAGCAGAGTGGTTCTCTGGCTGATGCTTCCTATTTTATGTATCTAGGTCGCGATCAGACCCTTTAGAAACTTGAATCAGGTCCTGCCCCTAAATCTGCGACTATCCCACAAAGAAAAAATTAAAGGGATTGTGGGTGGTTTCATTTGGTGTGTGATACTATTAGATCTGGCGTCAAAATTATAGTAACTATATTAAAGTTTGGAATTTCTAAATTATATCGGGGGAAGTGACTGTTCACGAGCACAAGCTAAGACATCCCTTTCTAACCCTAATTGGTACTTTTGTTGCAGAATACTACGGTATTTACCAAATCCTCACTCAGCAAAGATATCTCTGCACTCGGACAAAAAGAGTTATGTTGGGACATTGCGTAGTCGTCAGTCCATTAGTGCTTTTGACCCTCGCGAGGGAAGCATTGAGAAGGGCATGTGGAGGGGAGTTGATATCCGGCCTGATTTGGTAATTCTCATTGGCAATGGAGGATGCCGAAGCGACCAACTCTGCACGACTGATCAGAACCCGACAGTTCGGATACAAACCCAAACCCCTCCTAAGAGCCGTTCTCACCAAAACAGAATTCTATTTATCCCGTATTATCCTCCAAAATCTATCGTACAGCTCTGCTCCTTTTCATCACAATGCCTCCCCCCGAACCCGAGGAGCAGTCGCCGGTACCACCGTCCACCCCTTATGCACCACCGGTGGAGCACAATGAGATTCTGGCGAATACCGCGCCAGGTCCAATTGCGGTGGATAATTTCAGTGATGTAAATATATATAATTGTTTTTGAGATATGGGTTTGAAAGCTGAGATTTTGCTATTTGCCAGGACACGAACAGTGAATTCAGCGATGAGCTTTCTGATCTCACATCTCTTTCCGAGAGTGTGTTCGAATATGAGTATGAAAATGGTCGGCGGTATTGTAGTAACCGCTCGGTGAGACTCTATTCTCTAACTGATCCATTGATTACCGACCTAAGTGATCAACTGACTTATTATTAGGGAAATTACATGTAAATACATATTTTTCTCAAGAAATGGCGGAGGAGACTGACCAAGTTAGGATGCCAAATGATGAGGAGGAGCAAGATCGAATGGATATAGTAAGTCGTCACTCCTACTGATATTCCATAGTTATCACATACTGATATCTACCTCAGACACACCATATGTTCGTGATGAAACACATCCCCCATGACATCGGTGAACTTGGGTAGCTGACCAGAGCGGTACAGATGGCTGATGTTATTGGGGGGAGAACTTCACAATGCCCCAATCAATCCATCGCCTCAGAATATTCTTGATCTAGGAACAGGCACAGGTATCTGGGCAATGGATATTGCCGAGTATGTGAAATTCTCCACCCTGATCTTGCAGTATCGGAAAGACTAACCCAGGTATAGAAAGTACCCCAGTGCCCATGTCATTGGAAATGATATCAGTCCAATCCAGCCCAACTGGGTGGCCCCTAACATCGAGTTCATCGTCGAGGATTTCGAAGGAGAATGGCCATACGAGGAAAACCATTTTGACTTTATACATGCACGATGTTTGGCAGGGTATGTCCCTGGCACTGATCCCCATCTTTAATATTAGCAAGGGTCTTTCTTAACACTCTAAGCAGATGCGTGGCCGATTGGCCTGCGTTTATTCGTCAAATATACGATCATGTCAAACCGGGTGGCTACTTTGAATCACACGAGAGTGCCGTGTGGGCATTAAGTGATGACGGCTCCCTCAAACCAGACTCCGCGCTCATGGAATGGCAACAGACTCTTAATTATGCTGGTAGCCAGTCCGGCCGGGAACTGAACATTTTTCACAAATTAAAGGGCTGGTTGATTGATGCAGGATTTGAGGATGTTCATTTATCGGTTTATGCCCTGCCATTCTCACCTTGGCCTCGAGACCCCCATCTTAAAGACCTGGGAAGATACCAGGCGGTACAGTTACAGCAGGCTATCGATTCATACTCCTTACGCCTGTACACACAAGTGCTGGGATGGAGTCCGGAGGTGGCTCAGATTCACAATGCGGTAGTTAAGCAAGAGCTACGGGATAAAAGATTACATGCTTATGTTCAAACGTATGGTCTACCTCCCGTCTGAGTGCTGGTGATTAAGCTAATTTTGAATAGGGTTGCCGTATATGGGAGAAAGCCTCTTCGGCCTTGATGTCTAGTATTTGACGTCAGCGGCTAGTCAATGATAGACAAAAGGTACTGCGGGGAATCTGACGAACATATTACCTCTCGGGTTTCACTTGGGTATAAAATAAAATAAGATTTACATAATACTTCATTTGATTTGTCTTTCGCTTGTAGATTGATTTAATTTATTGATGTAAGTCCGATCGCAAGTCATCTAATGCAAAGGGTATACATTGTATTCGATGAAAATGCCCTGTAATAACTATAAATGATAACGCGCGAAATGGGTGCTACGATGGAATTTATTACCTCGAGATCATTGGGGCCTCTAGGACTCATCCAAGTTTCAGATGGAAAAAAGTTCCGACTAATTGTGTCATACAATTATTGTCTGGGCATCTTATGATGACTGTTGGCTATAGGACTAGACAGGACTAGATGTGCTGCCCTAACGTAACTACGAAATGCAGGCTAATTAGCCATACGTAACGATGGTTGAGTCTTGGATAATGTAAGAGTGACTGATTCGCAAAAATATTATATTTCAAGTTTTCTCCTCCGCACTACAAGATTTCACAAGGGGGCGACATTCCTTCGTAGATGACTATTTGCTACGTCGTACCCGCTGGTGTGCTGATGTGGGGCGATTTTATACCTCGTCTTTTACAAGTCAAGAGTTGAGCGCCAACTACAGAACCTACTAGGTTCATATACTTTATAGAACCAAAAACGGATCCTTGCTTCGTATTTCTTGCGAATTATGTTGGTTTCAATCCTGTTTCTGCATCCATTATCACTACCAAGCGTGCGCCCCC
>Ga0209673_1001087_pt1 | contig 30591 bp, 28 predicted proteins | sample AraplaCol_mMS_r2_2_FD_184274 | JGI IMG/M metagenome (GOLD analysis project Ga0209673, IMG submission 184274) | Arabidopsis root microbial communities from North Carolina, USA - plate scrape MF_Col_mMS_r2 (SPAdes) (version 3) | ecosystem: Host-associated > Plants > Roots > Endosphere | place... | reverse complement strand
TCGTCGGCCGTGCGGTAGTAGCCGTAGCAGGCGAGGGCGCCCGTCAGCGCGCTGTGGCCGATGCGCGCAACCTGGCCATGCTGGTGCAGGCCGGCCAGCGGCAGCACCGCGTGGGCCAGCACGCCGTCGGCCATGGCGATGTCGACATGCCGTCCGCGGCCGCTGCGTGCGGCGTCGAACAGCGCGGCCAGGATGCCCGCCACGGCGGTCATGGTGCCACCCAGCAGATCGGCCACGGGCAGGTTCGACAGGGCCGAGCCCGCGGCATTGCCGATCTGGTCGGCCACGCCCGCGAGCGACGCGTAGTTCAGGTCGTGCCCCGGCGTGTCGCTGAGCGGCCCGGTCTGGCCGAAGCCGCTGATGCTGCAGTAGACGATGCGCGGGTTCACCGCGGCCACCGCTTCATAGCCGACGCCCAGCCGCTGCATCACGCCGGGCCGGAAGCCCTCGACCAGCACGTCGGCATCGCGGCACAGGCGAAGCAGCGTGGCCACGCCTTGCGCCTGCTTCAGGTCGATGCGGATCGCGCGCTTGTTGCGGTTGACGAGCGCGCGCACCGAGGGGCTCGCGTAGTCGCCGGCGCCGGTGTCTTCGATCTTGACGACGTCGGCGCCCAGGTCGGCCAGGTGCATGGTGCCGAGCGGCCCGGGGAGCAGGCGGGTCAGGTCGAGCACGCGCACGCCTGCGAGCGGCGCACCCTTGGATGCGCTGGCCGTGGATTCAGGAGAAGAGGTCATGTGGGCTGAAATCTAGGCGGTGCGCGGCAGCGCGGCAATGGCAGCACCGCTCCGGCCGATTGGCGAAAAGCGTCAGCAGGCGGTGGTCTGCACCGCCGCGCCGCTGGAATTCAAGGCACGAGTGGCATATGCTCGATTCGCCGAAAGGAGCAAGCCATGGGCACAGCTGCAGCACGCTTCATCCTCCTGCTACTTCTCTCATTGGTCGTCGGGACCACCTTCGGCGTCTGGGCGGGGTACAACCCGGCCAGCCTGTCGGCCGCGGCGTACGTGGAGCAGCAGCAGAACGCCATCCGCTCGCTCAATACCTTGCTGCCGGCCATGGGGGCGGCCTGCATCCTGCTGGCAGGCTGGCTGGCATTCAGGGCCAAGGGAGATGCGCGCACGCGCTACTTCTTGATCGGCGCGATGGTCTGCCTGATAGCCGCCGCCCTGGTCACGCGTTTCGGCAACCAGCCGATCAACGCCGAGGTGATGACCTGGAACCCGCAGAGTCCGCCTGCGCAATGGGCGCAACTCAGAGATGCCTGGTGGCAGTGGCATGTCGCGCGAATGTTGGCCGGCATTCTTGGACTTGCGCTGGCGCTGATTGCGCTGCTGCCGCGTGGGGGCATGGCGCATGGTCGCGACCCGTTGTGACGGTACGGTGCCGCAGCCGAACTAACATCGAGGCATGACATTCAGCACCAAGGCGAACCATGCGCAGAAACTCATTGGTATGGTGGCTGCCTCGGCCGAATTGATGGCCGCGCTGCGAGTGGTCCGCTCACTCGAGCTTGCGTCCTGGTGTATTGGTGCCGGCGCCATCCGGTCGTTGGTATGGGACACGCTTCATGAATTCGATCGGCGTTCGCCCGTCGAAGACGTGGACGTCGTCTACTTCGATGCCGAGGCGGCTCCAGGGCAGGATGCGGATCTGGAACACCGGCTTCGTTCCGCCATGCCCAGCCTGCACTGGGAGGTGACGAACCAGGCGGGCGTCCATTGTTGGTTTGCCGCTGCCCTCGGCCAGGTGGTGCCTCCGCTTGCGTCGCTGGAAGAGGGCGTTGCAACATGGCCGGAATATGCAACGTGCGTTGGCGTCTACCTGAACGCGGACGATACGTTGGGCGTGGTCGCCCCGCATGGACTCGATGATCTTTTCGAACTGCGTGTCCGGCACAACCCCCTCAGGGCGAGCGTCGCGACCTACCAGGAACGCGTTGCGGCAAAGCGGTTTGGTGAGCGCTGGCCGCGGCTTTCGATCGGCAGTGACGGCTGACGTTACGTCTCCAGCATCGTCTTGGGCAGCTCCGCGCGCCACACTGCACCGTGAAGAGCACGCAGCGCGATGAGCGCATCGAAATCCAAACCTGTTGGCACGCCCATGCTGGCTCACCCCACGCGCCGCTTGAACCAGTCCGGCCGTTTCGAGGGATGCACCGGCGGCAGTCCTGCAGGCAGCCGTTGCCTGGCCGATCGATCCAGCTCTTCCGCAAGAAAATCGACCCATGCGCGCACCCGTGGCTGCCGGGCCACTGCGCGGCGAATCAACAGGTTCAGCGGCGGCGCATTGAGTCCGACCCAGTCCAGCAGCACAGGCTGCAGCACGCCCTCGCGGACACCCGGTTGCGATGTGAGATCGTTGATTCGCGCCACCATCTGTCCGGCGTAAACCGGGGAGTCCAGCGCCGTACGCTGGTCGCCGACCAGCCAACCATCGACATCCACGTGAACTTGCTCGCCCTCGCGCTCGAAGCTCCAACGGCGCAGGACCTCGCCATAGGGTGTCCTGAAGAGCATGCAGGCGTGGCGAGACAGCTCCGACGGATGCGCCGGAACCCCATGCCGCGCCCAGTAAGCCGGGCTGGCAACGACCAGCCAGCGGGTGTCTGCCAAGGTTCGCAGACTGGCTTCCTGCATCGGCGGCCAACCGAACTGCAGCAGCACGTCGCTCCCCAGCCGCGCCAGATCGCGCTCGGTGCCAGCATCACGCAGATCGATTCGCACGCTTGGAAAGCGCGCGTGAAACCGCGGGAGGAGCTCGGCCAGCACGAAGTGCATGACAACGCTTTGCGCCGCAACGATCACCTCGCCCGATGGGGACTGCGCGCGGTCCTGGAGGCTGGCGTCGAGGACGCGAAGTTCGGCGACGAGGCGCCGTGCCTGGTCGACGTAAGCCGCGGCATCGGGCGTCGGCCGCAATGGGGCCGTTGCGCGATCCAGCAGAGCCGTGCCTAGCTCGGCTTCGAGTGCCTTGACGAGTCGGTGCACTGAGGGCGCCGCCACCCCCAATTTGCGGGCAGCCGCATTGAAGCCGCCATGCTCGACCACGGCGACGAGGTATTCGAGTGCGCGAAGCTTGTGAATGGACATGCCATGAGCATTTTGCTCATGGGACGTTAACAGCCGTGAGGCTTGCGGTCCATGGGCGGAGGCGCAAGGATCGCTCACCGGCTTCGAGGGCATCACCATGTTTCAGTCCGTCCACCGTCGCACCATGCTGCGTGCCACGCTGATCGCTGCGTTCCCCTGGGCACCGGCAGCCGTTCGCGCCCAAGCCTCACCCGAACTCAAGTCACTGCAGATCGTGGTTCCCGCGCCGCCAGGCAGCCAGCCTGACCTGATCGCGCGCTGGCTCATCGAGCCGATGAGCCAGCGCGCAGGGCTGAGCGGTACAGTCATCAACCGTCCAGGCGCGGCTGGCGCGATTGCCGCCGATGCAACGCTGAGTGCGGCGCCGGAAACGGGCACTCTCCTGCTCGCGGGGCTCGACCACGTCGCGTATTCGCACCTGAATGGCAACCGGCGCGCGCTGGACCCTTTCGTGGATTTCGTTCCCGTGGGCGCGGTCAATCGCGACTCCTGGATATTGGCTTCGGGCGGCGAGCAAGCTTTTCGAAGTGCCGCGGCACTGATCGAATACTCCCGTGCCCAAGGGCCGCTCAACTATGCGAGCACCGGCGAAGGCAGTACGGCGCACCTGCTGACGGCACGCCTGTGCAAAGCCCTTGGAATCGATGCGCAACACGTGCCCTACAAGGATTCCTGGATGCCGGACTTGATCGGCGGACGCATTCACTTCGTGGTTGCGCCGACACCTGCGGTGCTGGGGCACGTCAGGGGCGGTCGACTGCAGGCCCTTGCATCGCTGACCGAAAAGCGGCTGGCACTGCTCGACGCAGTACCGTCGATGCATGAGCTCGGCTGGCCGGACCAGATCTTCTACGGCGGCCTGTTTCTCTTCGCACCGGCGGCCCTGGCCGCTCATGCCGAGCGCCTCAATGCTTGGTTGGTCGAGACCCTGACGCGGGCCGATATCGTGCAGCGCTATCGCGACGCCGCCATTGAGACGACGCCGCTGGGCCTGGAGCAGGTTCGCTCGTCGATGCGGCAGCGGTTGCAAACCATCGATGCAATGCGCTCGGCGGTGTTCGGTCGCACGCGCTGACGGACGGCTGGCTATTTGGAGGTGGGTGCGGGAATCGCCGCGGTGGTGGGTGCGTATTCAGGCCAGTAGAGCGCGACTTCCTGATTGGACATATAGCGGCACTGCTCTTTCGCTGATTCCAGAAAGAGCCGTTGTGCGGCGCCGAGTTTGGGCGATCGGCTGTTGTAGCAATGCTCCGCATCGCACATGATTCCGTTCGTTTGACCGCCCGCCGCAGTCGTCTTTGTCGGACAAAAATAGACGCTGCCATCATTCACATCGAGAGCGAACGCATGCTGGTGGACGAGAGCGGCAAAGCCCAGGAATGCAGCGGTCAAGAGCCTTCTTGGGCCGGCCGAATGATGGCGGGAAAATTTCATGGCTTGTTCCTTCTTGTGGGTGGATTTGATCGCTGGAACATCGGCAACCTTCTTTGAAAGTTGCGAGTTCAAGAGCATGAGGCTAAACAGACACGATCTGCGCCGCATCATCGATTCAGATGACGGATGGCCAGGGTGGGATCAGAGCTTTAAATAAACTTGTGGAGTTCATCTTGGATCTGCGCGATCTTCAGTACTTTGAAGTCATTGCCGAGCTCGAGCACATGGGGCGCGCGGCGGAACGGCTGCACCGGACGCAACCCGCATTGACAAGCTGCGTACGGCGGTTGGAAGAAGCGTGTGGGGCGCTGCTCTTCGAGAAGACAGGACGCGGCATCCGTCTGACCAGTGCGGGGAAGGCGCTTCTCAAATGGGCCCAGCGCACACGCTTCGATGTGGAAAGCGCGCGCCGCGAAATCAGCGACATCGGCAGAGGCTTGACTGGAAACATCAAGATCGGCATCGTGCCGACGGCCGCGCAGTTCCTCTTGCCCCCGGCCGCGCGCGACCTGATGCGCGAAGCACCCGAAGTCACTTTGCGGACCACCGTGGCGCTGGTCGACGTCCTGAAGCCGCTGCTGCGCGCCGGCGATATCGATCTGATGGTCGGCACCGGAGGCGCTACTGAACCAGGGTTCGCCTCGCAGAAGCTGGCCGAAGACGTGATCGTGGTCGCTGCCGCCGACACGCACGCGATCTTCGACAAGCCGAAGCCGAGCCTGAAGGACCTGGCGGGCTATCGATGGGTGCTCCAGCCCCCTGGGGCACCGACGCGGGACTGGCTCGATCAGACCTTCGATCGCCACCGAATCCCCCGGCCTGTGGTACAGGTCGAAAGCACGATGCTGCTGATGCTGCCGACACTGATCGGCGAGACAGGCCTGCTGAGCTTCATCTCGCGTCTTCACCTGCAGGCGGGGCGTTCCGGCGCGGCGTTGCGCGAAGTGAAGTTGCCGGCCACGACGATGCGCCGCCGCATGGTCGTGACCTATCGCGACAGCGGCTACATCTCCCCGGCGGCGCAACGTCTGATCCACCTGTTGGCGAAATACGCCGACTCGCCTCCGGGCTGATACCCCAAGTCAAATCTATCGATCTTCAAAAAGTATCGATTGGACTGAATGGGCACCGCGCCGAATACTTGCCTTCATTGAACGCACCGCCCGCAATCGAGCAGGGTGGGCTAAACAGGAGACAAGTTCATGCCACATCGCGCCCTCATGGCGGCGGCTTCGCACCGCCTCATCGGTATCGCCGCCACCACGCTCCTTGCCGGTGCAACGCTCATGGCGCACGCGCCGGCGTCCGCACAGGCCTATCCATCGCGCCCGATCAAGCTGATCGTTCCGTTTCCGGCTGGCGGCGGCACCGACCTCATTGCACGTGAAGTTGCCAACAAGGTGGCCGTCGCCAACGGGTGGTCGATCATCATCGACAACAAGCCCGGCTCCGGCGGCAACCTGGGAGTGGATGCCGCGGCCAAGGCTCCCGCCGACGGCTACACGCTGGTGCTGGGCCAGACCAGCAACCTGGCGATCAACCCCACGCTCTACGCCAAGCTGCCTTACAACCCGGAGAAAGACCTGACGCCCATCGTCGAGGTTGCAAGTGCACCGCTCGTCCTCGTGGTGTCGGCGGACTCGCCGTACAAGACGCTCGCCGACGTGGTGGCCGCAGCCAAGGCCAAGCCCGAGTCGCTGAACTACGCCAGTTCCGGCAGCGGTACGGTGGCGCACCTCGCGACTGAGATGTTCCAGAAGACGGCAGGAGTCAAGTTCACGCATGTTCCCTACAAAGGCGCTGCGCAAGGTTCGACCGACCTGATTGGCGGCCAGATCCAGATGTACATGTCGTCAGTGCCTACGCTGATCGGCTACGTCAAGAACGGGAAGATGCGCGCCATCGCCGTGACTTCGCCCAAGCGCACTGCCGACCTGCCCTCAGTGCCCACCGTAGCGGAATCAGGCTTCAAGGGATTTGAAGCCGTCACCTGGTTCGGCGTTGCCGGGCCGGCGGGTTTGTCAAAGGACGTGGTCGCCAAATTGAACGGTGCATTCAACAAGGCGCTTCAGGATCCGGAGGTCAAGAAGAAGCTCGCCAGCCAGGGCGCCGACGCGCTCGGTGGAACGCCTGAGCACTTCGCCAAGCTGATCCACGAGGACATCGGCCGCTGGGGAAAGATCGTCAAAGAGTCCGGCGCCAAGGTCGACTGATCACTTTCATCCTTCTCTTACATCGAACGAACGCCATGCCCTCCAATCTTCCCGACATCGTCCGCAACTTCGAACGCGTGCCCGCGCACGTCGTGGCCCAGGCGGCCGAATTTCAGCCCGCGATCCTGGCCGACGTGGCCGGGCGGCGCGGCGCCGTGCATGGCCGCATCAAGGCACTGCGTCCGCGCATGAAGCTCGCCGGCAGCGCCATCACTGTGGAAGTACGGCCCGGCGACAACCTGATGATCCATGCCGCCATCGCCATGGCCAAACCCGGCGACGTGCTCGTCATCGACGGCAAGGGCGACCAGGGCTCGGCGCTCATGGGCACGATCATGATGACCGCCTGCAAGCAGCTCGGCATTGCGGGCGTCGTGATGGACGGCGCGTGCCGCGACAGCCTGGAGATCGATGAAATGGATTTCCCTGTCTTCTCGGTCGGCACCAATCCCAACGGCCCGACCAAGAACATCGGCGGCCGCATCGGCCATCCGGTGTCGATCGGCGGCGTGACCGTGAACCCGGGCGACTTCGTCATCGGCGACTGCGATGGCGTGGTCGTGGTGGAGCGCGAGAAGATCGAGTCGCTGCTGCCGCTGGCTGCGAAGAAGGTCAAGGATGAGGCCGCGCGCATCGCGGCCATCAAGGAGGGCGACACGGCCGCCAAATGGCTCGTCTCGGCGCTGCGCACGGCCGGCGTGCTGAAGGAAGGCGAAACGCTGTGACCGCCATCCTCGTCACGGGCGCGGATCTGGCGCCGCAAGCCCTCGCACTGCTGGAGGGGCATGAGGTCGTCTACGCGGGCAAGACGCCGACCGAGGAAGACCTCGTCGCACTGTGCCGCAAGCACGATCCAGTGGCCATCATCGTGCGCTACGGCAAGGTGGGTGCAGCCGTCATGGACGCGGCCCCGTCGCTGCAAGTGATCTCGAAGCACGGCAGCGGCACCGACACCATCGACAAGGCGGCGGCAAGCGCGCGCGGCATCGAGGTTGTCGCGGCCATCGGCGCCAACGCCGCGGCCGTCGCCGAGCAGGCGCTCGCCTTGCTGCTTGCCTGCGCCAAGTCGGTGGTGGTGCTGGACGCGCGCATGCACGCCGGCCACTGGGACAAGGCCACGCACAAGAGCCTCGAGCTCAGCGGCCGCACCGTCGGGCTGGTCGGATTGGGCGCCATTGGCCTGCGCTTCGCGCGCATGGCAGATGCGCTCGGCATGCGCGTGCTGGGGTTCGACCCGTTTGCCAAAGACCTGCCGGTCCATGTCGAAGCGGTGGACCTAGCCACGCTCTGGCGCGAGTCCGACGCCATCTCGCTGCACTGCCCGCTGACGGAGGACAACCGGGGCCTGCTCGACGCGAAGACGCTGGCGCAATGCAAGCGCGGAGTGATCGTCGTCAACACGGCGCGCGGCGGCCTGATCGACGAGCATGCCCTGCTCGCAGCCGTGCGTTCGGGCCAGGTCGCCATGGCTGGCTTGGACAGCTTCGCGGTCGAACCGATGGCGCCCGGTCACCCGTTCCAGGACGAGAAGCGCATCGTACTGAGCCCGCACATCGGCGGCGTGACCAGCGATGCTTATGTGAACATGGGCGTGAGTGCCGCAAAAAACTTGCTGCAAGTGCTGGCGCGCCAAGCCGCGACGAACTGAATCTGCCGAGCTGCGCCATGCAGAAAAGCTAGACTGCGGCCCTACTTGCAGGAGACGACTCCATGACCCGATTGCTCGTACGCAGCTTTGGCGTTTCGCTCGATGGCTTCGCTGCCGGACCAGACCAGAGCCTGGAGCACCCGCTGGGCGTTCGCGGTCCCGAACTCATGGATTGGTTCTTTCCCACACGCGTCTGGCAACAGATGCAGAAGTCGGGCGAGGCCAGCGGCGAGACCGGCATCGACAACCAGATGGCCGAACAAGGCTTTGCCGAGGTGGGTGCCTGGATCCTAGGGCGCAACATGTTCGGGCCGGTGCGCGGTCCCTGGCCCGACGAGAGCTGGAAGGGCTGGTGGGGCGACGAGCCCCCCTATCACGTGCCGGTCTTCGTGCTGACCCACCATGCGCGCGCGCCACTGACCATGCAGGGCGGCACCACGTTTCATTTCATCAACGGCGGCATTCACGAGGCGCTGGCGCTGGCAAAGGCCGCCGCGGGCAGGCGCGACGTGCGCGTGGGCGGCGGCGTGGCGACGGTGCGCGAATATCTGAAGGCCGGGCTGATCGACGAATTGCACCTTGCCGTGCGGCCTGTGCTGCTGGGGAAGGGCGAGTCGCTGTTCGCAGGGCTGGACCTGCCGGTGCTGGGCTACAGCTGCGAACGGCAATTGGCAGGCGAGCGCGCCACGCATGTGTTCCTGCGCCGCAGCTGAATTGAACTAGCTCCCGGCAGTTGCCGGCCAGACCTCAACGCGTCGGCGCGGCAGGGGACAGGCGGTTCTTGCGGTAGGAATTCTTGAGCAGGATCTTGCCGGCCCGAAAAGTGAACAGATCGCAGCCGTGAACTTCAACGCGCGTTCCGTCCGTTCGCGTTCCGGTAAACGTCCACTCCGATACGCCCCGGTCTCCGTGGACGAAATGGCGCGCGTTGCCCCAGTGGGCATCGGGAAAGACGGCCCAGACCTCCGAGAAAGCAGTTCGCACGGCCTGGGCGCCAACGTACCGGGTGCCGCACGCATCGGCGCCGGCCGACGATTCGAAGGCGCAGTCGTCTGTCATGAACGACATGAGCGCATCGACGTCGTGACGATTCCACGCGTCGGCAAATGCTTGCAGTACGTCCGTGGTCATTTCGGCATTCGCGATTTGCATGATGGGCACCTCTGCAGAGCCTCCGCGCGGGTGTTCAGTTTACCGAGTTCAGCTTGGCGATGGAGAAATCGGGCGAGCGGTGGACCACCGCGCGAATCTCCTCCATCAGCGCGCGCGCACCCGGCGAGGGGAAAGCGCCGAGGCGTTGGGTGAGCCCGATCTCGCGCCGCGTTTCGTCGAGCGGAAAGTCGAGCACGACGAGGCTGCCGTCTCGGATCTCGTAGCGCAACTGGTGGGCCGAGATCGCGGTGAGCATGTCGCTTTCGAGCAGCAGGCCGCGCAGCACGGCCAGGTCGCCGGTTTCCACGGCGGGAATGGGAGGTGCTTGCCGCGCCGCGGAGAAAAAGCGCTCGAGCATTTCGCGCGACGGCGTGCCGTGGCGCGATAACGCCCAGGTGGCCTGGCGCAAGGCATCGAAGTCGACGCGTGAGGCGCGCACCAACGGATGGCCGGCGCGCGCGATCACCGAGATGCGGTCCTCGAACAGCGCCTCCTGCTGCAGGTCGCCGGCCGCCGCGCCGCTGCGCAGCGCGCCCAGGATGAAGTCGATGTCTCCGCTTCGCAGGGACGCCACCAATGCGTCGTAGGGACTCTCGACCGTTGCGATGTGCAGCCCCGGATGCCGAGCCAGCAGCGAAGCAATGGCCAGCGGCAGGATCTGCGTGCGCCCAAGCGGCAGGGCGCCAACATTCACGCTGCCTTGCAGCATGCCCTCGCTCGCGGCAATGTCGGGTCCGATGTGGCGCAGCTCCGCGAGCACGCGCTTGAAGTAGAAGGCTACGATCTCGCCGGCCGGCGTGGGCACGAGCCCGCGCGTCCTGCGCTCGAGCAACGCAACGCCGAGCCCGCCTTCGAGATCCTTCAGCGTGCGGCTGATGGCGGGCTGCGTGATGCCGAACTCGCGCGCGACGGCCGGCATGTTGCGCTTCTCCACCAGGCTCGCAATGACCGCGAGGCGCCGGCCGTTGAGGATCGAGGCGAAGAGCGAATGCACGTCGGCCGAGGCGCCGATGCCGCCGCGTCCCACGAGCTGCGTGCGCGCGTCCTCGAACTCGCGCTCCATGCGCCGTGCGCGCACCAGCACCAGGCGGCCGTACGAGTTCAGCGCCATGCCGCGGGCGACGCGGTCGAACAGCGGCCGGCCCAGCGCACCTTCGAGCTCGGAAATGGAGCGCGTCACGCCCGAGGCGACGCGGAACAGCTGCTCGTCCGCGGCCCTGGCGATGCTGCCCGCCGCAGCCACGGCCGAAAACGCCCGCAGGTGCCGCAGGTTGATGCCGAGCGCGCCGGTATGCGTCCGCTCGATAACTTTGTCTCGCTGGTTCTCGGGCATTGCTTTTGCGGATGTTCTCTTGCAGGAGGGAACGGCCGGCTCCGGGGTAAACCCTGATCGATAAAAAAGTCTGATGTTAGGTCAACCCGAACTCACCCCACGCCGCAGTCCGGCGAATCACACTGCCGCAAGGGCTGGCGCCACATCTTTCGCGCCGGCAAGCACCACCAAGCCACCCACGGAACTGCCAATGATCATCGACTGCCACGGCCACTACACCACGGCGCCCAAGGCGCTGGAGAACTGGCGCAATCAGCAGATCGCGGGCCTCGCGGATCGCGCGCTGAAGCCGCGCGCCGCCGACCTGAAGATTGGCGACGAAGAGCTGCGCGAATCGATAGAGGGCAACCAACTGCGCCTCATGAAGGAGCGCGGCAGCGACCTGACCATCTTCAGCCCGCGTGCGAGCTTCATGGCGCATCACATCGGCGATTTCGAAACCTCGTCGACCTGGGCCGCCATCTGCAACGAGCTGTGCTTTCGCGTGAGCGAACTGTTCCCGGATCACTTCATCGGCGCGGCCATGCTGCCGCAATCGCCAGGCGTGGACCCGCGCAGCTGCATTCCGGAACTGGAGCGCTGCGTGCGCGAATACGGCTTTGTGGCCATCAACCTCAACCCCGATCCCTCGGGCGGGCACTGGACTTCACCGCCGCTGTCGGACCGTCACTGGTATCCGCTGTACGAGAAGATGGTCGAGCACGACATCCCGGCCATGGTGCACGTGAGCACCAGCTGCAACGCCTGCTTCCACACCACCGGCGCGCACTACCTGAACGCCGACACCACGGCATTCATGCAGTGCCTCACGTCGGACCTGTTCACCGACTTTCCGACGCTGCGCTTCGTGATTCCGCACGGCGGCGGGGCGGTGCCCTACCACTGGGGACGCTTCCGCGGACTGGCGCAGGAGATGAAGAAGCCGCTGCTCAAGGACCACCTGCTGAACAACATCTTCTTCGACACCTGCGTGTACCACCAGCCGGGCATCGACCTGCTGACGCGCGTGATTCCGGTCGACAACATCCTGTTCGCAAGCGAAATGATCGGCGCGGTGCGCGGCATCGATCCGGAGACCGGCTTCTTCTACGACGACACGCGGCGCTACATCGACTCCACACCCATGCTCGACGCCGAGGCGCGGCACAAGGTATTCGAAGGCAATGCACGCCGTGTGTACCCGCGCCTGGACCGCGCACTCATCGCCAAGGGGCTCTGATCTCATGACTTCTACCAACACCCTTCAACAGCTCGGTGTCGTTCACCGCAACGTGGTGCGCGCGGACGCTGCCGCCGTCGAAAAGCTTTCGCGCTTCGGCGTCTCCACCGTGCACGAGGCGCTCGGCCGGCTTGGCCTGATGCAGCCGCGCATCCGTCCCATCCATCCCGATGCGCGCTTCTGCGGACCCGTCGTCACCGTGCTGCTGCAGCCTGGCGACAACTGGATGCTGCATGTGGCGGCCGAACAGATCCGGCCTGGCGACGTGGTCGTTGCGGCCTGCACCAGCGACAGCACCGACGGCTTCTTCGGCGACCTGCTCGCCACCTCCTTCAAGGCGCGCGGCTGCAAGGGCCTCGTGATCGACGGCGGCGTGCGCGACGTGCGCGACCTCAACGCCATGGGCTTTCCCGTGTTCAGCCGCGCCATTCATGCGAAGGGCACGATCAAGGCATCGCTCGGCTCGGTCAACGTGCCGGTGGTGTGCGCGGGCGCCCTGGTGTATCCAGGCGACGTGGTGGTGGCCGACATCGACGGCGTGGTGGTGGTGCCTGCCGCGCGCGCGCAGCAGGTGGCCGATGCGGCCGAAGCGCGCCAAGCTAACGAGACAGCCAAGCGAGAGCGCTTCGCGGCCGGCGAGCTCGGCCTGGACATGTATGCGATGCGCGAGCCACTGGCCAAGGCCGGCTTGCGCTACATCGACTGAGCGCGGCACCGGCATGACGATGACCACTTCTTCGATTCGCCGCGGCCTGCTCGGCCTGGCGGGTGCCTTGGCGCTCGCCGCCTGCGTGAACGCCGGCGCTGCCGATGCCTATCCGTCCCGGCCCATCAGGATCCTGGTCGGCTACAGCGCCGGCGGTGCGGTCGATGCCATTGCACGCTCGGTCGGCCAGCGCATGTCGGCCGTCCTCGGGCAGCCCGTGGTGGTGGAGAACAGGCCGGGCGCGGGCACCAACATCGCGGTGAAGGCGCTCATCGCGAGCCCGCCCGACGGCTACACGCTGCTGCTGGCGGCCAACGCGCTGGCGGTGAACCCTTCGCTCTTCGAGCCCGCGCCCTACGACCTCGAGCGCGACCTGACGCCGGTGGCGTCGGTAGGCCGCGTGCCGGTCGTGTTCTCTGTGCGCGAGGGCTCGGCCATCAAGTCACTGCCCGAGTTGGTGGCCGCGGCCAAGGCCAAGCCGGGCGGCGTCACCGTCGCCACGCCGGGCAATGGCTCCACGCCGCATCTGGCGATGGAACTGTTCCAGCACACGTCCGGCCTGTCGCTGCGCCACGTGCCCTACAAGGGCGGCGCGCAGGCGCTCACCGACGTGCTGGGCGGCCATGTCGACGTGGTGGCGGTCAATGCTCTGGAGGTGCTGCCGCTCGCCAAGTCGGGCAAGCTGAAGGTGCTCGCGGTGATGAGCAGCGAGCGGGCCGCAGTGCTGCCGGGCGTGCCGACCGTGGCCGAGTCGGGCTACCCCGCTTTCGAATCGAGCGTCTGGTATGGCTTTGTCGCGCCCGCGGGGCTGCCTCAGCCGCTGCAGGCCAAGTTGCATGACGCGGTGCAGAAGGCGCTGGCCTCGCCCGAGGTGCGTGAGCAGCTCGCCGCTGCGGGCGGCGTCACCTTGCCTGGGCCCGCGGCCCAGTTCGACAAGTTGCTCAAAAGCGATGCAGCGCGCTACGGCAAGCTGATCCGCGAAGCCGACATCAAGCCTGATTGACCACGCGAGAGAGCCAACCAATGACCAAACCGATCCAGGGCCTCTGCTCGATGGCGACGCGCGGGCTGCTCGACGAACTCGCGGCAATGCAAGCGCAGCACACGGGCGTGCCCGTTTCCTTCATGGCGATCGGCGGCGTCGAGGCCGCACGGCGCGTGACGGCGGGCGAGTTGTTCGATGTGGTGGTGCTGGCCTCGGAGGCCATCGACAAGCTGGTGGCAGCGGGCAGGCTCGATGCCTCGGGCAGGGTCGATCTGGTGCGTTCGGGCGTGGCGGCGGCGGTGCCTGCCGGTGCGCCGCGTCCCGATATTTCCACCGAAGAGGCGCTGCGCCGCGCCGTCCTGGCAGCACCGCGCATTGCGTACTCAACCGGCCCTAGCGGCGTCGCGCTGATGGCGTTGTTCGAGCGCTGGGGCATTGCCGGCGAGATTGGTAGCCGCTTGATGCAGGCGCCGCCGGGCGTGCCGGTCGGCTCGCTGCTCGCGCGCGGCGAGGCCGAGCTGGGGTTCCAGCAGCTGAGCGAGCTGATCGGCGCCTGCGGCATCGAGCTGGTCGGCCCGCTGCCGCCCGCGGTTCAGATCACAACCGTCTTCTCGGCTGCCCCCGGTAGCCGGGGCGCACAGCCGGAGACGGTGCGCGCGCTGCTCGCATTCTTGCGCTCGGCCGAGACAGCCGACACCAAGCGCCGCCACGGCATGGAGCCCGCCTGACGCGCTGCGCCTGGCGCAGGGCTGGGCGGGAACAGGCTGTGGCTATCGGCAGGCGAAGCTGGCGGCCGATTCGAGGCTGCCGCCCATGTAGACCGCCGTCTGCGGGTAGGGGCACAGCGGACGTGTGCGGGCGGGCGACCAGTCGGCCGGCACTTCGGCGTTGACCACGTTGGCGCCCGGCCCACGTGCGTTGGCGGTTACGGTGGCGGGCGCCTTGCCCTGCTCCACCCACGCGACCAGCGGCGCCAGCATGTCGAACTGGTCGGTGGCTGGGCCGCCGCCGCAATGGTTCATGCCGGGCACCGGGAAGAACCGCGCAAAGCCGGATGCATCGCCGCCGTTGGCCGCGCGCAGCTGCTCGTACCAGTGCGTCGTGTCGTCCGACGAGAACACCGCATCACTGGTGCCGTGATAGACGATGAGCTTGCTGCCGCGATCGCGAAGGGTCGACAGGTTGGCCGGGTTCGGCGGCGTCATGAACGACATGGCCGACTCGGTGTACAGCGCCGTGTTCGCGAAGATGCTCGGCGCATCGGTGTCCATGCTGAAGCCCAGCGCAAAGTCGATGCCCGGCGGGCGGCTCGTGCCCAGCGGCGGCGTGCTGAAGACGAAGCCCACGGCGGCGGTGTCCAGATTCTGCGAGTTGGCAAATTCCCACTGGCGCCAGTCGGCGCCCTTGATGCCGGCGTCATACGGAAAGCCACTGTAGAGCGGCGTGCCCGCGCCGTTGCGCGCGCCCGAGAAGACGTTGTCGAGCACGGTTTTCTGCGCGGCCGTGAGGCAGCTGCCGTTGCGCGCGGCGCCGCAGGTGGGCACGGCGCTCGCCAGGTCGAAGGCCTGCTTGCAGCTCTGCACGTCGGCCACGATGCCGTCCGCCGCACCGTCGAGGGCGTCGCAGCGCGCGAGCACCGCGTTGGCCACCGTGGTCATCTCTGCCGGCGTGAAGGCGGTCTGCAGGTCCGGCTTGCCGGCTGGCGTGGTGGCCGTGGTCACCTTGGCGTATTGCTGCACGCCGTAGAGCTGGGCCACCGCGGCCTTCGGCAGATTGAAACCGGGGTTGCCGGCCAGGATGCCGTCGTACTGGTTCGCGGAACGCGCCGCGGCCACCATCGCGTGGCGGCCACCGTTGGAGCAGCCGCCGAAGTAGGAGCGGTCGGGCCCGCGACCGTAGGCCTTGGCGATCAGGTTCTTGGCCATCGGCGTGAGCTGCGCGACGGCGTTGTAGCCATAGTCCAGGCGCGCCTGCGGGTCGATGCCGAAGGTCGGAATCTGCGCGCCCGAGTGCCCCGCGTCGGAGCTGATCACGGCAAAGCCGCGGTGCAGCGCGGTGCTTGTGGGAGCGCCGCCGCCGATGCCGCCGGTTGCGCGCGCCACGCTGCCGTCGAGACCGCCGTTGGCCTGGTAGAAGAACCGGCCGTTCCAATTGACCGGCAGGCGCATCTCGAAGCCGATGGCGTAGGTCTTGCCGTCCACGCTGCTGGTGCGCTGGTTCATCTGGCCCTGCACCAGGCAGTGCTCCGGCGTCGGCGTACTCACGCCAGCCACGACGAGCGTGCCGGCGGCGACCGTCGTGGCGCTGGTGTAGACGGTGTTGCTGAATGCCGCCTTGGCGGTGAGGTCGTCGCACGACTGGAGCGTGCCGGGGCGTGCCTCCGACATCGCTGAGCCACCCGGGGAAACTGGCGCAGGAACGAACCCGAAGCCGCCGCTACCTCCGCCGCCGCCGCCGCAGGCGGCGAGCAGTGAAGCCGCGGCCAAGGGGGCCCAGGTCGGGCGCCATGAAGAGAACATGATCCGGCTCATCGGCGTCTCCTTTGCCGGTCGTGCCGGCTTGATGAAGTTATGTGAGATAACCAATATAGTTTTGTCTGATAACTAAAAAATAGGGCAAACCCTGAAATTGGCAGGCAGGTTGCAGCTTGTTTTCTGCGTTGGTCAGCTGACCGGCGCCGCGATGTGTCAAAGTGCGACGACCTTTACAGGACCCTTTCAAAGCGCATCGTGTTTCGCCGACCCTCGATCACCTACCGGACGATGGCCTTCGTGGCCATCGTCAGCCTCGGCCTGCTGGCGATCGACGGCTGGAACAGCTGGCAGTCGCGCACGGAGCAACTCAAGCAGATGAACGTGGCGGCGTCGAACCTCGCGCGTGCCATGGCGCAGCAGGCGGACGACACGCTCAAGGCGGCCGACTCGGCGCTGGTGGGCATCGTCGAGCGTGTCGAGCACGACGGCACCGGGCCGGCCGCGGTCGAGCGCCTTCGCAAGGTGCTGGCCGCGCAGGTCGATGAATTTCCCCAGCTGGACGGCCTCCACATCTACGACGAGGACGGCAACTGGGTCGCGAACTCGCGCCGCATCCCGCCGCAGAACCTGAACAATGCGAGCCGGGAATACTTCATCTTCCATCGCACGCACGAGGATCGCGGTCCGCACATCGGCATTCCGGTGAAGGCCCGGACCAGCGGCGAATTGCTGGTGCCGGTGTCGCGCCGCATCAATCATGCGGACGGCAGCTTTGCGGGGGTGGCGCTCGCAACGATCGACATCGACTTCTTCATGAAGTTCTACGACAGCCTGGACATCGGCGAGGCAGGCGCGGTAGGGCTGGTGCTCGACAACGGAACGATGATGACCCGCCGGCCCTACAGCCCCGACATGGTGGGGCGCGACATGCGGGACACCGGGCTCTATCGCGCCTACGTCGAGCAGGGTGCCGCCGGCACGGCGTACATCCGGTCGGCGCAGGACGGCACGATGCGGCTGAACAGTTTCCGGCGCCTTGCAAACTATCCACTGTTCGTGTCCGCGGCCTTGTCGAAGGACGAGATCCTGGCCAACTGGTGGCGCGAGACGATCTGGCATTCGGCCGGCGTGCTGCTGCTCGCGCTCGTGGTCGGTTTCGTCGGATGGCGGCTGGTCAGGCAGTTCGAACTCCAAGTCAAGACGGAGGACGAGCTGCGGCAGGCACGCGACGCGCTCGAGTCGCTGAACAAGACGCTCAACACGCTGGCCATGGAAGACGGGCTGACCGGGCTCGCGAACCGCCGTCAGTTCGACGTGACGCTCGATAACGAGTTCGGCCGCGCGATGCGCAATGCGAGCACGCTCGCGTTGATCATGATGGATGTGGATTGCTTCAAGCAGTACAACGACATCTACGGTCACGCCGCCGGCGACGAGTGCCTGCAGACGATCGGCCGCACCATCGCGCGAGTGGCTGGCCGGCCGGGGGACCTGGCGGCGCGCTATGGCGGGGAGGAACTCGCGGTGCTGCTGCCCAACACCGACGTGGCCGGCGCCGTCATCCTGGCGGAGCGCATCCGCAGCGCCGTTCGCGACCTGCAGATCGTCCATGCCGGCGCCGAGGACGGCTTCGTGACCTTGAGTGCCGGCGTTGACGCGCTCAAGCCCATGCCCGGCGCGGCGCAGCCCAAGGAGTTGATCCGCGCCGCGGACCAGGCCCTGTATGCGGCCAAGGCGAGCGGCCGCAACCGCGTGTGCGCATCGCCGAGAGCCGTGCCTGCCTAGATCGCCATGCGCCAGATGGCTACGGCCGCAGCCCGACGGCGCGGACCTTGCACGCTGAAGCGGTGTCTACCTACAACATAGCTGGCGCGAAAGAGCGAGCTTCGTTTTGCCATGAACAAGCTCAAGCACCTGCTGCGCCTTTGCAAGGAGGCCGCCGCGGCCTGGGTGGATGATTTCGCGCCCAGCATGGGCGCAGCGATCTCGTACTACACGATGTTCTCGCTGGCACCGCTGCTGGTGATCGTGATCGCCGTGGCGGGTGCGCTCTTCGGGACCGAGGCGGTGCAGGGCCAGATCGCCGCGCAGCTGACGGGCTTGATCGGGCAGGAGGGCGCGCTGGCGGTGCAGGCGCTGGTCAAGAGCGCGAACGAGCCGTCTCGCGGGCTGATTGCCGGCGGCATCAGCATCGTGGTGCTGATCGTCGGCGCAACCACCGTGTTTGCCGAACTCCAAAGCGCGCTCGACCGCATCTGGCATGTGCCCGAGCGCGCGAAGCCGAGCGGCATCTGGGGCATCCTCCGCGCACGGGTGTTGTCGTTCGGGCTGATCCTGGGGCTCGCGTTCCTGCTGATGGTGTCGCTCGTGGTCAGTGCCGTGCTCGCGGCATTGGGGAACTGGAGCGAAGGGCTTTTTCCGGGCTGGGAGCTGCTGCTCCAGTCGATCAACGCGCTGGTCACGCTGGGCATTCTCACGCTGCTGTTCGCCATGATCTACAAGCTCATGCCGAGTGCACCCATCGCATGGCCCGACGTATGGATCGGTGCGGCGGTGACGGCCTTGCTCTTCGAGATCGGCAAGGTGCTGATCGGCCTCTATCTCGGCAAGAGCAGCGTGACCGAATCCTTTGCCGCGGCCGGCTCGCTGGTGGTACTGCTGGCCTGGGTGTACTACGCGGCGCAGGTCTTCCTGCTGGGTGCGGAGTTCACCAAGGTTTATGCGAATGCCCATGGATCGGTGGCCGCGAGCAAGGCCAAGGCCGCGACGGAACTGGCGGCTCAGCAAGCCGAGCAGGGCACCGAGCTCGTTACCGTGCGCCAGCAGGAAGAGGGAGACGTCGAGGTATTCGAGAAGGCCGAGGACACCCGGCGCAAGCTCGACAATCGCACGCGGGTGGCAGCCGCCAAGCTCCTGCAGCAGATGATCGGCCTGTTCGCGATCAGCGTGGCGACGAGCATCGTGAAGCGGCACCGGCGCAGGCTGCGGCGCCGCGGGGCGGCCCGCGCGCGTGGCCCGACGGGAGCTGCTCGCTGAGCGCTAGAGCTTGATTCCCGCGCCCTTGACCGTCGGGCCGAGCACGTCCACCTGCGCCTTGACGAAGGTGTTGAACTCGGCGGTCGATTCCGGCTTGGCCACGATGCCGAGTTCGGTGAGCTTCTTCTGGATTTCGGGCATCACCAGCACCTCGTTGCAGGCGGCGTGGAGCCGCGCGACCACGTCCGCCGGCAGCCTGGCGGGGCCGGACAGGCCGAAGAAGTTCTCGAGCACCAGCCTGGGCTGCTGGAGCTCGACGATGGTGGGCACCTCCGGCATCAATGGGGAGCGCTGCGGGCCCGTCACGGCCAGGGGCAGCAGCTGGCCGCTCTTGAAGAAGGGCACATAGGCCGTGATGACGTCGATGCCAACCGGAATGACGTTGGCAATCAGGTCGGTGGTCATCGGTGCGCCGCCGCGATAGGGCACGTGCACCATGTTGATTCCCGTGATCTTCTTGAGCAGCTCGCCGTGGATGTGGCCAATCGACCCGGGGCCTCCGGAGCCGAAGTCCATGCGGCCGTCCTTGCGCGCGGCCGCGTCGAGGTCGGCGTAGCTGCGAAGGCCGGAGGGCTTGCTGGCCATGATGACCAGCGGCGCAGCGCCCAGATGGGCGATGTGGCTGAAGCCCGTCACCGGATCGTAGGGCTGCTTGTCGAGCGTGAACGGGCCGAGCGCAATCGGCGTGGTGTTCGAGAGCATCAGCGTGTAGCCGTCTGGCGGCGCCGAGGCCACCTGTGCGCCGCCGATGGTGCCGCCCGCACCGGGCTTGTTGTCGACGACCACGGGCTGCCCCAGCTTTTTGGACAACTGCTCCGCCATCAGCCGGGCCAGCACGTCGCTGGAGCCGCCTGGCGGAAAGGTCACGATGATCTTGATCGCCTTGTCCGGCCACTGCGCAAAGGCGGGAAAGGCCGCCGAGGCGACCCCGGCAGCAAGGACGTGCAGCGCGGTGCGGCGGGTGGGCTGGAAGGGGGACATGGCGATCTCTCTCTACGGGCATTGGGGAGAAATCACCAGTAGCAGGAAGCAGGCCGGGCGAAGCAGTTGCTGCGGTTCACAGTTGCTAACTCGCCGCAAAAAATGTAAACAGACTGTCCTTCGGACGCCCCGCGCGTTACATTTTGTGAACTTTCGAGGGCGACATGAACGAAGACGGCCAGAAGGCACACAGGCGAAGGATCTACCTGCCGGTGTCGGGTAAATTTTTTATTGCATTGGCGGGTGCCAGCGCCTGGATGGTTTTTTCCATTTGGGCCGCGGGGCCGTGGCTCACCGATCTGCAAGACCATGTGGGTTTGGCGGTGGCTGTCTTCCTGGTGTATGGCATTGCGATCATTCCCGGATTCATGAATGCCTTTTTGGCCATCAGCCTGATTCTGGACAGAAGGCCGCCGCACCGCGCGTTGGCGGTTTACCCCCCGATATCGATTCTGGTTGCCGCGTACAACGAGGAGGCCTCGATCGAGGAGACGCTGGTCAGCATCGGCCAGCAAAAGTATCCGGGCGAATTGCAGGTCATCGTCATCAACGACGGATCCAAGGACAGTACGGCGGCGGTCGTCGAGGGCGCGCTGGACCGATACCCGTGGCTGACCTTCGTCGACCTGAAAAAGAACGGGGGCAAGGCCCGCGCGCTGAACATCGGGCTCAAGGAAGTCATGCACGACCTGGTGATCACCGTGGATGCGGACTCGTTTCTGTACCGCGGGGCGCTGACGAATATCGTCGAGCGATATCGGGCCGATCCACCGAATACGCGCGCCGTGGCGGGAAAAATCTTGGTCCGGAATTCACGCCAGAACTGGATCACGCGTTGCCAGGAATGGGATTATTTCCACGGCATTTCTGCCATCAAGCGCGTTCAATCGCTGTTCCAGGGCACCCTGGTGGCGCAGGGCGCCTTTTCTGTCTACGACCGTTCCGCGCTCGCCGAAGTGGGCGGATGGCCCGAGTGCGTGGGGGAAGACATCGTGCTCACCTGGGCCCTGCTGAAGGCCGGCTATCGGGTCGGCCATTGCGAGGACGCCTGCCTGTTCACCAATGTGCCCAGCACCGTCAAGCAATTGGTGAAGCAGCGCCAGCGGTGGGCGCGCGGCATGACGGAAGCCTTCATCAAGCATCCGGGCATCCTCCTCAAATCCCGCTTGTCGACATTTTTCGTTTACTGGAACCTGTTGTTTCCGTGGCTGGACCTGGCGTTCACCCTCGGCTTCATACCCGGATTGGTACTTGCGTTTTTTGGCTATTACTGGATCGTCGGGCTCATGACGCTTGCGCTGTTGCCAGCCACCTTTGCATTGAGTCTTCTGATGTTTTCCATCGAGCGCCAGATGTTCAAGAAGACAGGCTTGGTCGTGCGGAAGAATGTCCAAGGCTTCTTTGTCTACGTGCTGCTCTATAGCCTGATCCTGCAGCCGGCCAGCATCCTCGGCTACCTCGATGAGCTGTTCAGAAAGCCCAAGGCCTGGGGCACGAAATGACGGGGCGGCTCAGAAACCTTGCCTCGGTTCCTTTGGGATTCTTGGTGCTGATGGCGGCTACCTGTCAGGCTGAAGAAGCCAAAGATGAGGAAAAAAAAGCCGGCATGGCTTTTGGCACGGAGTTCTTCGTGACCAACGACAGCGATCATTTTCAATCGCGCCGCGTGTCGGTGGAATTCTTTCCTGCCTTTGAAAACGCGGATCGCTTTTTGGGCTTTCGCCTGGGCGACTATCAATACAGGCAGGACAGCTGGCGGCGCGCCGGACAGAAGGTCTCGTTTCTCGCCCGCTCCATCGAAACCCGGAGCGGCGACGGCGGCGCGATGGAAGCCGGCGTGTTCCAGCAGGGCGGGCATTCGCTGCTGACACTGGACGGCAACTACCGCCTGTCACCCACCAAGAGCACGGCGGTGGAGTTCCTGCTGACCCGGGACTGGGTGGAAACACCCAAGTCCCTGGACCGGGGCATCGATTTTTCCTTCGTTGGCGTGGCCGTGGACCAGGGGCTCGGTAGCCACGTGACCTTGGTGGGGCTGCTGGCGCAGCAGTATTTCTCGGACGGCAACCGGCGGGACCACGGGCGCCTGCGGCTGATTTACCAGCCCTCGCTCGACCTCGGCCTGACCTTGCAGGCGCGCTATCGAACGTACCGCAGCACCCACGAGGACGTCGACCGCGCGTACTTCAATCCGAAGAGCTACGCCGAGTCGATGTTTGCGGTGAGCTGGCGGCAGCGGTTCCAGGGATGGACCGCCGCAGTGACGGCGGGGCTCGGCAACGAGACCATCAATCACGACCTGAGCCAGCCCACGAGACTGCTGGACTTCAGCCTGCAAAGCCCCGTGAGGGGGTCGCAGGTGTTTCGCTTCGGCGCCGGCTACAGCCGCAGCACCACCTTCTCGGGGCCCAGCTACGTGTACCGCTACGTGCGCGGAGAGTGGATCATTCTTTTTTGAGCGGCTGGCGTTGACGCGGGCGGCATGTGCGGGCCACCATGGCGTCCGGTCCACAGGGCTTCCAGGAGATTTCCATGGCTGAAAACGACAGGGTGTTCGCGGGCTCCATCCCGAAGTTCTACGACACGCTGATGGTGCCGCTGATCTTCCAGGACTACGCCGACGACATGGCGGCGCTGGTCGCGGGCTTCTCGCCCGGCGCGGTGCTTGAAACGGCGGCCGGCAGTGGCGCGGTCACGCGGGCGCTGGCGCCCAAGCTCGGCGCCAACGCGCGCTACGTGGTGACCGATCTGAACCAGCCCATGCTCGACCATGCCGCCAGCCGGCAGGGGGACGATCCGCGCATCGAATGGCGGCAGGCGGACGCACTTGACCTGCCGTTCGAAGACGCCTCGTTCGACGTGGTCTGCTGCCAGTTCGGCGCGATGTTCTTTCCCGACCGCGCAGCCGGCTACGCCGAGGCGCGCCGCGTGCTGAAGCCAGGCGGGCGCTTTGTGTTCAGTGTCTGGGATCGCATCGAAGAGAACGCCTTTGCCGACGACATCACCAAGGCCGTGGGCGCGCTGTTTCCGCACGATCCGCCCCTGTTCCTCGTGCGCACGCCGCACGGCTATCACGATGTCGCGCTGATCCGCGAAGATTTGCGCCGCGCAGGCTTCGCCAATGTGCAGATCGAAACGCGCGAGAAGTTGAGCCGCGGGCCTTCGGCGCGTGACGTCGCCATCGCCTATTGCCAGGGAACGCTTCTGCGCAACGAGATCGAGGCGCGCGACGCCAGCTTGCTACAGCTGGCCACGGATCGCGCCACGGAAGCCATGGAGAAGCGCCATGGCAATGGCCCGGTGGCCGGCAAGATTCAGGCGCATGTCATCGTGGCGGCGCAATAGCCGCCTGCCTCAGGCCTTGGGCAAGCGCCGCCGCGCCTTGACCGCGGTCGCCAGGCCTTCGAGCACCGGCACCGTCTGGGCAAAACCGATGCACGCATCGGTGATCGAGACACCGTGCTTCAGTGGCACGCCCGGCTTCAAGTCCTGCCGTCCTTCCTCGAGATGGCTCTCTATCATGAGGCCCGTGATGCGCCGCTCGCCGGCCGCGATCTGCGCCGCGACGTCTTCGGCGACCACGATCTGCCGCTGGTGCTGCTTGCTGCTGTTGCCGTGCGAGACGTCGACCATGACCTGCGGCCGCAGCCCGTTCGCCACCAGCGCCTCGCAGCTGGCCGCGACATCGGCGGCCGAATAGTTGGGCGCTTTGCCGCCGCGCAGGATCACGTGGCAGTCGTCGTTGCCGCGCGTTTCGAAGATCGCCGCCATGCCCATCTTGGTCATGCCCATGAAGGCATGCGGCGCGCGCGCCGCGAGGATGGCGTCGGCCGCGACCTTGACGCTGCCGTCGGTGCCGTTCTTGAAGCCCACGGGGCAGCTCAGGCCCGATGCCAGCTGCCGATGGCTTTGGCTCTCGGTGGTGCGGGCTCCGATGGCGCCCCAGGCGATGAGGTCGGCAATGAACTGGGGGCTCAACAGGTCGAGGAACTCGGTGCCGGTGGGCAGCCCCAGCGTGGTCAGCTCGAGCAGCAGGCGCCGTGCGCGCTCCAGCCCCTCGTTGATTGCAAAGCTGCCGTCCAGGTGCGGGTCGTTGATGTAGCCCTTCCAGCCTACGGTGGTGCGCGGCTTCTCGAAATAGGCGCGCATCACGATCAGCAGGTCGTCCTGCAGGGAATCGGCCACCGTTTTCAGGCGCTGCGCGTATTCGATGGCCTGGTCGTGGTCGTGGATGGAGCAGGGGCCGACCACCACGATCAGCCGGTCGTCGCGGCCGTGCAGCACGTCGGCAATGGCCGCGCGGCTGCCTTCGACAAGCGCCAGCGTGTTGTCGCGCACCGGCACGCGTTCCTGCAGCAGGGCCGGGGTCATGAGCGGACGAACGGCGCCGATGCGCACGTCGTCGATGCGGGTGGTGTCGAGCGTGCTGTCGCGGGAGCCGATTTCGGCGTCGTGGAGGGGGTCGTCGAGGCGGGGCATGGTCATGGCTGTGAGTTCAAACGGGCTCTTCGATTGTCGTCTCGAAGGCGCCCAGGGCCGGCGCGCTTGCGATACAGCCAGGTTGCCGCCGTGCGCTACGCGTTTCGAGCTTCCCGATGTGGACGAAGATCGACCCGCGCCCCTGTCACCTTGCAGTTTTCGATCTCGAGGACGAAGCGCAGTTGCTGCCCTTCGACCCGCAGCTGGAGCTTTAGCCGCGCCGTGATCTTGTCGCAGGCCACTTGCGCGCCCCTCCACGCCACCACGGCCTTGCCGGCCGACAGTGAGTCCATCTCCACGTTCAATCCCTGGCCCAGCGCGTCGGAACGCATGGCAACCGCGTTGCGGCCCTCGGCGCTTTGCTCCAGGCGCACGTGCAGGCCCGGCACGGCAAAGAGTCCGTCGCTGAGCTGCACCTCGCCCGACAGTGCGGTACGGCCAAGCAACAGGCGCGCCTGCTCGGTCAAGCCCTGGCCCTGGCCCGCGGCACTCTGGCGCAGCATCGTCTCGGCGAAAGTCTTCAGGTGCAGCTTGCCGCGCTCGGAAACCCACGGACTCAGCAAAGCGCCGCGGCGCTCGAATTCCACACCCGCGAGCGGTGCCGATGCGAACTGGTAAAGATAGCTGCGCCCATTCGGCGCGTCGACGTACAGGCCCAGCCGGCTCACGCCCATGCGCGAGTCCGGCCCCACATGTTCGACGGTCGCGTCGTTGAAGTCGATGTGTCCCTGCCGGATCGGCACGGTGACGTCGGCGTCGAACAGCAGGTGCGCGTCGGTGATCTCACCTCGGATCGTGCCGTCCGCCGCGTCGAGCGGGCCGAGGCACCAAGCCTCGGCGGCCGTGCCAGGCGTGGCCGCCGCATCCGCACTCCGCAAGGCCTGCCAGGCGGCCCGCAGCTGCGGCGGCACGGTCAACGGACCTTGCAGCCTCACGCCAGAGAGCTCGGCCTCGGCGGCCTCCAAGGCCGTCAGATGCAGCGCGCCTGCGTCGGTCTGCAAGTGCCCCGCCAGTCCATGCACGGCCACGCGATCGATCTCCAGCGCGAGCCCTCCCGAAGCCAGTCGAAGCGCGGTCGCCTCGAACTGGCGAATGCCGGCTTCGATCGCGCCTTCTTGCCCGGATTTCCAGGTGACGCCCTTGAGGGCCCAGCGATCGTGTGCGGCCTCGTCGGAGGCCCCGAGTTTCAGCCCCAGCAGGAGATCGACGATGGAGGCCGCGAGTGGGACCGTCATGGAGGCTTTGTACCAGAGCATCGCGCCGGGGCAAATCGGTCGCCACCTCGCGCTGCAGGACACAAGTGTGGCTGGTCCAGCACATAATTGTGTCCTGATGAAAGCGCCTCTTGTCGTGTTCGGCCACCACACTCTTCGTGTTGCGACGATGGCGGGTGATGCTGGCATCCAGGCCAGAAGCATTTCATGACGACCGGCTGCAACGGTAGTTCGCGGGCCGTCCTTTGGATCGCCAAACTGTGGCTCGCCCTGCCGCTCGCGGCCTTGCCCTGCGCGCACGCCAGCGAGGCTCCGGCCGCGGACGAGGTGCAGCAGCGGGGCGGCGTACTTCACGTCAGGCACGCCGAGTTGCTGTCCGTTCCAGGTTCGGGGTATTCCGCCCCTCCACGGCGCGCCGTGGACGCCGGGCTGCCGAGCGATGGGTGGAAGACGGTCAGCCTTCCGCACACGGCCGACCGCGAACTGGTGCCCACGTCGATGGCGGGCGTGCGAACCGTCACCGACTGGTACCGCATCGATCTGACCCAACTCGCGCCGTCGGTGCAGCAGCGCTTTCTCTACCTTCCGCGCTGGAAGACCCTGGGCCACATTGCGGTGTACGGCGACGGCGTCTTGCTCTATCAATCGCACGGGAGCCCCGTGCACAACGGCTACAACCATCCGCTGCTGATGCCGTTGAATGCGACCGCGAATGCGATGTCGCCGGCGTTGGTCCTGATTCGCGTCGACCGGCTGCGCAGCAGCGGCAGCGGGTTCTCGACCGTGTGGGTGGGCCCTCAGGATTCACTGAACTGGCGCTACCAGGCGCGCCAGCTGCTGCAGGTGCAGTTGCCGTTCATGGGCAGCGCCGCGTTCCTCGCGGTGGGTGCCTTCGCATTCGCGGTGTGGTTGGGCCGAAGGCGCGGATCGCTCTACCTGCTGTTCTTTGCGATTTCGGCGATGGCCTTTCTGCGCACGCTGCACTACTACGTGAGCGGAGAGAACCTCCCGATTTCGGACGAGTGGTTCGAATGGATCACCGTGGCCTCGCTGCTCTGGCTGATCGTTCTCATTCACCTGTTTCTGCAGCGGCTGCACCAGCAGCCTTCGGCCTGGTTGACCCGTGCTTCGGTGGCGCTCGCGACGGCCAGCAGCATCGCGGCGCTGCCCCATGCGGCGTTTGCGAGCCTCTACCTGGTCACGCCGCTGCTCAACCTGATGGTGCTGCCCGTTGCGGTGCTGATCTTCACGGTGAATCTGCGCAAGGCATTGCGCGCCAGATTTTCCGAGGGGCGGCTGGTGGCGGGCTGGGCCGTGCTGGCAGTCGCATTCACCTCGTACGACGGACTCCTGCAAAACAACCTGGTGAGTCCGGAGAGCGTGTACACCTCGCCCTACGCGATCATCGGCCTGTTCTTCATCTTTTCGTACATCATGCTCCAGCGCTACACCGGTGCGTTCGCCGAGGTGGGCCGTCTGAACAGGGGCCTGGCGGAGCGCCTACAAGCGCGCGAAGCCGAGCTGGAGCAAAGCTACCAGCGGATGCGCGTGATCGAGAACGAGCACATGCTGGGTGCCGAGCGTCGGCGCTTGATGCAGGACATGCACGACGGCCTGGGCTCGTCGCTGATCAGCGCCATCCGTTCGGTGGAGCAGGGCGCCATGAACAAGGCCGAGATCTCCGGTGTGCTCAAGGGCTGCATGGACGACCTGAAACTGGCGATCGACTCCATGGAAAGCGTGGACGCCGATTTATTGCTGCTGCTGGCGACCTTGCGCTTCCGGCTGGCGCCGCGCATCGAGAGCGCTGGCCTCGCGCTGCGGTGGGAGGTGCAGCCGGTGCCTGCGCTGCCGTGGCTGGACCCGAGCAGCGCGCTGCACATCCTGCGCATCATGCAGGAATGCGTGGCCAACGTGCTGCGCCACACGCGGGCCACCACCATCTGCTTCAGCACCGCCACGGATGGTCTGGGCGTGTGCGTGGTGATCGAAGACGACGGGGCCGGCTTCGACGTCGACGAGGCCCTGCGCCGCAGCGGCCGGGGCCTGCGCAACCAGCAGCGGCGCGCGTCCGCCATCGGCGGCGCGGTGAGCTGGGAATCGAGCAGCGCCGGAACCCGCTTCACCCTCTGGCTGCCGCTTCACCTGGGGCTGTGCCGCCCTAGATGAGTTGGCCTCATGTCTCATTTGTCGAATGACCCGCAGACATGGTCCACCCATTCAGAGCGCTCGATCTCTTCGAAGCTCGCGTCGACGAACCCAAAATCGCCGAGCAGCGTGAGAAACCCCTTGTCGGCGTCGGCCTGCTCGGCCGCGCGCAGCCAGCCCATTTCGCAGTCCTCGCAGTGTGCATACACCCGACGGTTCGTGACGTCGTGCTGCAACACGAGCCGGCCATGCCGGCAGTTCACGCACATGCGGGTCCAATAGGATGTCGCCATGGGTGCGTCTCAGCCCAGCGCCGGCCGGCGCCTGCAGCCGCGGGCCGCCGATTTCAGAGGCCGTGAACGAGGTACACCCCCTGCGGGGACGAAGGCACTTTCAGCGTGTACTCGCCCACCTTGGAGAAGCGGTACTCGCGGCCGTTGAAAAGGGCGGATCTGGTGTTGGTCCAGATGCGGTATTCGTAGCCGTCCTGCAGCGCCGTGACCTGCAACACGCGCATCACCGGCGGCACGACGACCTTGAAACCCAGCTGGCCGGTGGCTCTGCCGGACCCGAGCATGCTCTCCGCCGTGCAGACAGGCGGCACAAGAAAAAGCAATGCGGACACGGCGCCATGGAGGCACGCCCCTGCAGACAACCTGCTTCCGGACATAAGGCTTTCCCCCCGAAAAACACTCGGATGGAGGCATCTCGGTGATGCCCGGCCTTCGTTGATCCGCAGACAATTTCACAATTGAAGGCCGGCTCAGCAAGTAAATACAGCAGGGGGTGAAAGCGCAACTGCCTTTCGTCGGATTCACTGGTCTTTCTGGATCGGGAAGTCGGTCATGGCGGCGTCTCGCACGTAGACGTTGACGCGCCGCGACGGGGAACCGGCACTGCTCCAGGGCAGCGGCAGGTTGTCCTGGACCAGCTCTATCTGGTGGCTGCGGCGGCCACGGAAGGGAAGCTATAGCGGCCCTGGGCGTCGGTGCGGGCCACGTAGCCGCGGTCGAGCAGCACCGTCACGCCGGGGACACCGCCCTCGCTGGCCTCGCGCAGTCCGTTGTTGTTCTGGTCGAAGAAGACATAGCCCTCGAGCTGGCCCGCTCCGGCGCCGGGGAGCCCGCCGATGGGGGCGCTGGCCACGCCCGCGCGGCTCTCGTAGCGAAGCGCCACCATGAACGAGCGGTTGGAGGGAAGCACGCGCACGGCTTGCTGCATGGCCGTCGTCAGGGCCGACACCACGGCCGGGTTGAGCGACTCCTGCCCGCGGGCGGCGGCGTATTGGGCGATGAAGGACCAGCCCAGGCCGAGCGGCCAGCTCAGGCGCGCGTTGGCGCTCAAGAAGCGTGAATCGGTGTCGCCGATGCCGTTGCTGCCGCGCAGGCTCAGGTCGAGCCGGGCGCCGGCGGCCAGCGGCGTGGTGCCGAGCACCCCCCAGTGCACCGTGCGCGCATCGATGCCGGACTGGCGCGATTGCTCGTAGGCCAGCGAGGTCGAGAGCGTCTGGTCCTCGCTGACACGCCATGCGTGGTCGAGGCCGGTGCGCAGCACGCGCAGGTCGTTGCCGTGCGCAACGTCGGTACGCCACTGGCTGTAGCCCCAGTCGGACTTGTGTTCCCAGGTGAACTGCGCCGACTGCGCTGCATAGCTGCCGGTGCGCGCGGCCACGGTGCCGGAGATCGAGTCGCGCGAGTCGAGCCGAAAGCGGCCGAAGAGATTGCCGTAGAGCGAGCGGCGCTGGCGCCCGCTCACGCTGTCGCTCACCTCGATGTTGCCGCCCAGCTGCCACTGGCGGGTGGAAACGTCGCCGCGCCACGAGGCGCCCCGCAGGTCGCTCGGCAGCGAGTCGCCGCCCCAGCGCAGCGACGGCTGGAAATAGAACACAGTCGCGCTCTGCTGCATCAGCTGTGTGCGCCAGGTCGCATCGACCCAGCCGCCGGTGGCTGAATCGCGCGCCGCACGCGACGAAGCGTCGGAGGGCTGCCCGTTGCTGTGCGCCAGGTTGGCCTGGACCCGCAGGCCGCCCACGCGCTCGCCAATGCCGCCGTACCCCTTGCCGACGGAATCGGCCCATGGCGCCTGGCCTTGCCAGGAGACGGCGCTCCACACCGACCGGGTGTCCTGCGCAAAGCCAGGCACGCCATTGGCGTTGAAGTTGCGTGTCTCCACCATCTGGACCGCTGCATCGGTGCGGCCGAGCGCGTAGGGGCCGGCGCCGCCGCTCAGCTGGGTCTGGGCGCCGGCACTCGCCGCGGTGCCCCGCCCGGACGAGAAGCCCTGGGACGAAATGCCGTCGAAATAGCCCAGCCGACCGGCCGAGGCATTCAGCGTGGTGCGCCCGGGCTGCTCGACGCTGAGCGAGGCACCCTCGATCGGCAGGCTGGGCAGGTAGACCCGGCCGACACCGCGCGCGAGCGGCGTGCTCGCCATGTTGATGTTGCCGATGCTGTTGTTGCCGAACCAGCCGCCGTCGA